>WNFC01000705.1_pt1 | contig 57891 bp, 35 predicted proteins | sample 5400541 | NCBI WGS metagenome assembly WNFC01 (sample SAMN13153342, study PRJNA577476) | soil metagenome | isolation source: 120 cm saprolite under Douglas fir tree site 2 hole 2 replicate 1 | place: USA:California | collected 2015-04-18
TGGGTAAGATGCGCCGTATCGTCGGTCGGAAGAGGCATCGCCGTCGTTCGCGACTGGGCTGACGCAAACGCGAAATCAATAAGAGCGCCGGGTTTCTCAAGGCTCGCCGCTTTTTCTTTTGCTAGTCATTGGAATCGGTGGTATAAGCCGTTCCGCACGAATCGGGGTCTAACAGCCCCGGCAAACGACCCGTTCGTCTAGCTGGTCTAGGACACCGGACTTTTAATCTGGTGACGCGGGTTCGAATCCCGCACGGCCATTATGACCCGCCCCGTCAGAGCGGGTCGCCTTTAGGGCCGTGGACGTATATGTACACTGTGACGACCGTAGAGTGTATTGTCTTGATTCTTTCCGTTCAGATTCTGCCTTTGACGTTGGACACTTCAGATTAGGACACTACCCTTCGGATCAGACGCGTCCGTCAGGTATAATCAAACCCATTATGGTGGCCTTGGAAGAAACGATCAGCATGAATAGACACCAAACAGACACCAAATACCCGTGCTCTTCTTACGAATCAGCGTCCTAAACGCGCCTTCAGTGTTTCAAAAGCGACTAACGTCCCTCCCGATCACGGAGGGAGCGCACCCGTAAGTTAGCTACGGAACCGGCCCCTCGCCATCGTAGAAGTAGGTAGTGTCCTCTGATCCGGCCGTGAATGGATCATTCGGCGGCAGATCCTTGCGCTTGATGCGATTGAGTACGTCGTAATACATTTTGATGACTTGGCCCTTGGCATCGATCTGAGTGATCAGATTGCCGTTATCATCGTATTCGTACGTCCACGTTCCCATATCCGGATCGGTCATGCTCGTCTTCCGTCCCAGCCCGTCATAAATAAGAGTCACGTGATTATTGGCGGGGTCGGTTGTTTGCAATAAACGACCCGCAGCATCATAGGACATGGTCGTAACGCACCAGTTACCTAGAATCGGATCAGAGCACGGCGGATCTCCCTGTTTGCCAACTTGCCTCGAGATTTGCACCGTTCTGCCTAGCACATCCGTGAGGGTCAGCGCCTGATTGCTATTGGCGTCAATCGCAACGGTCTTGAACAAAGCCCCCGAAGCGCCGTAGCTGGTGGTACTCGCCGGCAAGCCGGGCGGTTGAATACTCGTTACGCGGCGGAGCGCATCGTACTGCGTGGTTGTTACCAGGGCAGCGGGATCAGGTTGAATGTAGCTGTCGCTTGAACCGGAAAAAATCGGGACATGCGACTTGCTGACTCGGCCCATGCTGTCATACTCCGTCGTCGCCACGTTCTCGCCCTTTCCCCCCGAAGTAGCTGGGTCTATTTCCGCGCGAGTCTGAATGGTGCGGCCCAGGCCATCGAGAAACGTCTTGACGTAGCGACCGTCCGATGTTCCATCCTTGGCATGCGTCACTGTCCGTTGCTGATTGATGATGCCGAGTGAGAGGTACTCGATCCAGGTGGTTGGACCTTGTCCGTTGTTGCCGACGACGGAACCGCCGTTGAGCGGAGCGTTCGGATCCCTGGTAAAGCCTGCCACTGGCGTGAGCGTATCACCCGGACCAGCCGTCTCAACCATGCGGCCCAGGTTGTCATACTGCGTGTAAGAACTCTGATTGTTCGGATCGGTTGCGCGAAGTACCAAACCCGTGAAGCAATCACTAACTGTGGTCGTTGTATGTCCCAGCACGTTGGTCACTGAACTTGTGCTGAGCGTATGCGCGCTTGAGCAAACGGCAAAGTCATAGGTCAACGTGGTCGGGTTTCTTCTCAGCGAGTCCAATGTTTGCTGGGCCGATCCGGTATCGAAGTAATGCGTCTCGGTGCTCACTCCTCCGCTCCCGAGCGAGGCATTACGATAAGACGTGGTCGTTGTCAGATTTCCTCGAAGGAGTCCAATCGTAGTGTCCAGGTTCGGCGCTCCGCTTCCTACGAGTGCAAATTGATCGTAGTTATAGTCAGTGCGAGCCAGCACTGCGCGCGCCGGATCCGTGAGCGTTTGCATGGCGGGCAAGCGAAGAATATTTTGGCTAACGTACTCTGGGTGGTCCTGATGAAAGTAGCGCGTGTCTGTTTCGATTAGCTTGGTTCCTGTTCCGTTCAAACAATTGTGGGCGCCTCCATTCCAAACACACTGAGCTGTCAAATTCTTTGTGTTTCGGAGCACCCCGCTGCCGATATCAATGCTGTCCCCATAAGTGAATGTAGTGGTGACTTCGATGCCCTCCTTAAAGGTTTGCGTCTTTAAGGGTCGCAGGTCGACGATCGCCGCTATGGGCATTCGGAAAGTATTGGCAGTTTCAAAATCATAGAATAGCTGGCCCGATAATTTATCTCCGTTATAACTGGCAGAGATTGGTGCTGAAGCGCCAGGCGCCCAAATCTCCTGGCCGATCTCCCACCCGTGCGGGTTCGGTGGACCCGAGCCCAACGGAGGTCGGTTCAAATAATGCGGCAAGGCTCGCGCTACCATGCCAATCTTCTTGATGGAATTATCTGGGTTATTGATAACTTTCCACACTTGAACACAAGCGTCCGGGCCGGCAGTTGCAGCTCCGATCAAGTCCGGTACGCACGAGCCTAGATCAACCTTCTCGTACGAGATGGATGTAACCTCGATTGGAGGGGCTTGGTTATTTATAAGCTGCGTGCCTTGCGGATACACTGACTGCGAGACCAGACCGCGGGCCTGCACCTTGGCCATCTCTCCCGTCCACAAGGCGCCACAGGGAAGCGCAACGTCAAGTCTGTTGATTAGGGGAAGAGTGTTTTGCGCGTAGGTCGTGTTGGTGGCGTCACCGTAGCGGTAAGTCCGCACCGCCCCGCTCGGTTCTGTCACCGTGTCAAGACTTCCCCACGGCGTATAAGCGAAATGGTAAGATCTGCCGTCGGGAATTACGATGGAGTCAACCAACTCGATCGTGCTCGTACCACAACCGGAAATGACTCCATTGCGACACTGAACATCCGGCCAGACGGAAGCAAAGGACACATTCATGGGTTGAGGCTGCCAGTTGATCGTATAGGTCAGCGGAGCGCCGCCTCCGGGCGAGGGCAGTTCTACTTTGCGCAGTTTCAAAAATCCCGGAGCAGTTCCCGGCTCGAAAGTCACTTTGGTCTCGCGGCCTCGTGAATCGATCATCGACTGGGTAGTGTCCGTGAAGGTGTATGTGGTGATGTTCCCGTTCCTATCTGTGTAGTGACGCGGGTGCTGCACGCCGCAGCTTGCCTCCAGATCAGCCCAGCGGGCCGCTCCCGTGCCGAGTAAACCGATGGGAAACTCGACGGTTTGGGCGGCGTGAAACTCCTCGACGGATCCGTCGGACCACCGGATCACGGGCTTGCACGCGTTTGAAGTATCAAGCGAAGCCGAACCCTCATTAGACCAGTAGCTGGTTGGCTCTGGTCCAGGTATCTCAGTACGGCTGTTGCATGGCCCCAAAGACCACGTTGAAGTAGAAACAGTTTCGCCGGGTCGCTGATAGAAGTGGATGACTGCGCCGCCGGGCGAGTGATATTGATAGCGGTAAACATAATCTGTCGTGCGCAGGCCGCAGCTATCGGGCGCGCCGGTATTAACCTCGACGACATGGCGGGTCAAATATCCTTTAAGCCATGCGTGCTGGTAAGTGACATCACCGTTTGCCGGATCAGCGCCTGGAGAGTCCATTACCTCCGTCGCCCAGCCTGAGTATGCGTGTATATAGTTGAACAGGCCGTCGCACGATTGCCCGGTAGCATTTTCGCCCTCTGCCATGCGCACAATCGCGCCTCGGAAGTTGAAAGACACTGGTCCCATCTGCACAGCGTATGGAGGCTGATTACCCATCTCATAGACGGTGTTCCGCGAAATCGAGTAATAGTCGGCGGTGGTGTTGGGAAACTGCTTCAATAATGGCCCTCTGCAGTCGCCAAAGTCGTCGCATGAAACCTTGAACGGCATTCGGTACTCTGACCAAGCACCGAAGCCGTGGTCCTCCAACCATCGGCCATCAGCGTCTGACTTAAAGGCCCTTAAAGGGCTATAAACGCGCTGCCTACTTACACTGTACCAATCGTTACCAACAACGTAATGTGCAATATCCCAGTATTGGTTTGCCAACGTAGCAGCATAGTCTTCCTCAGACCCACCAGGACCCCAATCAACTCCCTGGGCATAGACTCGATTGCTAATCAGCCAAGTCATAGAGCCAAGGGCGAACAGAATCAGTAATCCTAAATACACTGGTCGGGCGCGACTCAAATTCATCACAGAACCCTTAGCTCGCCTACGTGAACGTTTCATTCTAGACGTCATCTTCTTTCTCCCATTCGCAATCGAGTTCTGCTACAGAATTACTAACCAAGGTAAGAGTGCGCTTGGGAGCTCGACATCTGCTCTGGAATGAAGGCAGCTCCCTTCATCGCTGCTGATTTCTATCACGTGTCACCTAACGGCTGGGTCTACATACGAGCAAGCTTCCGCCCAGCGCTTCTTTCACCATTCGACATCACTTCGGACCCCGGTGAGATACCCCGGTCCCATTCCTCGCCGCCCGATCCAAGTTCAATGGTGAAGACATGGAGTGCCTCATCCTTACGTTTACGTCTCCCGGGATTAGCGTCTTGACATTCTCCTGCGCGGATAATTAATTTACCTCGAGATTTCATAGCGCTTCCGCTGTGTCACTGAATATGGATAAGCCGGCCACTTCACTTTTATGATCTCTTCCTGCTAACGGTGGCGGTTCGACACGCCGGTTCGGCTTGCGCCTTTTAGTGCTAGATGCCTAAGGACGCTGTGGGTTGTAGCGCCTGAAATATCTGGGTGGCTGATACCGACGGAAATATGGGCCTATATTAGGTTGCGCTACTGGAGCCCGCCGAGAATTGCCTGGCGGCATCGGCGCGGTCCAATGGTTCCCCGGCGCAAGCGGTTCGTACCGTTTCAAGCCGTGAACCTCTCCACCACCTTCGTACTCGGCCGCCTTCTTATCGGCCCGAGTGCCCGATTCCACAATGAAGTCGCCAGCCGCCTCGCCTAATTTGCGCCAGCCTTGCCTCGACTCAGACATTTTGTTAATCGCCTCCGGGTTATTCTCTTCTTCGAGGAAAATGGTCTGATAGCCGGTCTCTTCGTCGGCGATTGCGTCAGCCCACAGTCGCTTGAAAAATCCAACATTTGGGTCGCGCACGCGTTCCGAAACGATGATGCTGCCCGGTGCAGCCCCGGGCCCAAAAACACCCGAGCCCGGTGGTCCTATGGAAGGTGCGACCGTGACAAAAATCCGGTTGGGCCGGAGTCCAAAGCGCGCACGCGTTTCCTGTACGGACGCGTTAACCTCCATTGTCGCCAGTTCGCCGACATCGTAAACAACGATCGGGTCATCGGGCTTCTGAGAGCCGTGACCGCTCGGATCGGTCAGTTTCAATGGGTTGTTGGTTACGTAGGTATAGCGATTATCTCCGTCAAAGGTATCGTTGTCCGGGGACAGCCATCTCCCCGTCGCCGGGTTGTACAACCTCGCGCCGTAGTCATAGAAACCGGTGGACTCCTTCTCCTTGAAGTTGAACTGGTACTTAGGCGTGAAGGTACCGGAAGGGTCGATGAAACGATCCTCGCCGTAAGGCATATATGCCTGGCGGCTGATGAGGTTGCCGCTTGCGTTCGTGACCAACGATGCGCTGCCCAAATGGTCGTTGTGATAGAACTTCAAAGTGCCGTCGGGTGAGCGCTCAGCAAAGCCCCCAAAGAACTTCCGAAACAGTCCGTTCTCCACGCGCATTGAGGGCAGATAGTAGGTCGTGACGTTGGGCTCGACCTTCTTCCACAGCATCTCGCCTAAGAAAAACTTCTGGTAGATGGTGATGCCGCTCTGCACAACGTTAATCGGCATGTTCTCAGCATTCCAGGTAATGGCCGTAATGACCCTGTTGCTGCTATCTCTCGTCTCGATTAAGTTGCCATTCGCGTCGTAGTTGTAAGTGACTCCATTCGAAGTCGCCAGCGCGTGCGGGCCGCGGCCCGCACCTCCGTAGGTCTGCGTAACGTTCTCCTTATTAGTCAGGTTGCCCAGGTTGTCGTAGTTGTATGGCAAACGGAGTTGGCCCGCCGGCGTCATCGAAGTCAGTTGGTCGAGCGAGTCGTATTCGTAAGTTGCACTCAGTGTGGAAGTGAGGTTATCAGTCATGCCGGTAACATTCCCGTTGTTGTCGAACGAGTAGCCATAGTTCTGTAGTGTCGTACCACCCGATATTTGCAGTTCTCCGCCAATAAGCGTGAGTGTGCCACCAACTGCGGTCTGAATTTGATTGAGACGCAGGTTGGTTGTTTCGTTGTACTTGTGAATGCTTATCGCGCCGTTGCCGTAGGTGGCGGCAATGGTCTGCCCGCGCGCGTTGCGCAAAACGGCGCTGACGATTGTCTGTTGCGAACCATTTCGTGGAGTAGTCTTAGTCGATTGCTGCGCGCCACCGGCATCGTAGGTGTAATCGAGCCGCTCGAAGTCGGGTAGGCTCTGGAACGAGACTGCGGTTCCGGGACCTGGCGTACTCGGATTCTGCGGATAGCCATACCTCGTCAGCGTCACGTAATTCGTTCCGTCTAGTTTGTGAACTGTCTGGGTCGTGCGGCCCAAAGCATCATACGAATTGAAGATGCGCATCGAGCCGTTGCCGACTGACGTCAGCCGCCCGATCTGGTTAACCGTCATACCATCTGTTGGTGGCTGAAGAATAGGCGGAGTTGGAGTCGGCGTCGGCGTTGGAGTCGGTGTTGGGGTTGGCGTTGGAGTCGGCGTCGGCGTTGGAGTCGGTGTTGGGGTTGGCGTCGGAGTAGGCGTTGGCGTCGGAGCTGCCGTCACGTTCACAACCACATTAGGCGTAAGGTCGCCGAACCACATCACGCCATCCTGGACCATGCGCCATTGAAAGTTGTACGTTCCTGACGTCGCGGGTGCAGTGACGATGAAGCTGAATGTCACCTGAGAACCCGGCGCCACCGAGGAAGGCAGGGCCACACGGCCAAGGGCCCAGTTGAGATTATCTTGTGGATTTTGTGAGCCCAGACGGTAAGAATTCGCTGACGTCCAGGTGTTCGTCCCGGTATTCATCATAGTCACCGACACGTTATAGCTTTGGCCCGCGAGCATTGAGGTCGGGACCGATTGCGAGATGAATGCCGCAGCACTCACTTTGCCGGCTCGATCGAACCACGCCTGTCCGTCGTAGAGCGTAAACGCCATGCCGCTAATTGTTTTGCCTTCCAGTCCGACGGCCGAGGCGGGCACTTCCAATCTGACCCAGACGCCTGTCGGCGGCAATGAGCCCGCTGCATACCTGCTCGCAGTGCCGGGGACGCCCCAGCCGATCAGGTCGGCGCCCCAGATGGCCCGATGCTCCCAACTGCCAGCCGAGTCGTACCATTGCAGCATGATCTCTTGCGGTGGGCTGCAAGGATTGATCAAGACATAGCTGACCAGCTTATCGCCAGCATTAATCGCGAGCGTCTGCGAAGCGCCATAGAAGTAATGCTGATGAGCGCCGGCTGCCGCTGGCTCGGTGTTAGACTGCAAGCCGCTTGATTGGTATCCCACACCCACGTGCCGGCTGCTGTCGCGCCAGTCGGAACTTGATCGTCGACCCATACGGTGTCCGACAACATCACCAGGGGTAGGGGCGCGACCGGGACGGTACAACTGGAACAAGTAATCGACTTGGGTGTGCCCGCCAGATTAGTGCCCGTGCCTGCGAACTTCACTGTAATCGAATGGGGCTGCCCATTCTTCAAACTGGCAGGCACAGCATAGCTGTACCCATGCAAGCCATTGTCGCCAAGATAGGCACCAACATCGGGACGGCTCTGGTTAGCCGGCACGGTAGCCAGGAACGTGGCGCCATCATAGATGTCGACATTGATTGACGTGTTGAGCCTATTCCGGTCAGCCGCCCAGCCGAAAATAGTCAAGCAATCAGCGCCATCGTGCCAGCCTTCGTAGATTGGGGCGGGCGGAGTTGGCGTCGGAGTAGGTGTTGGCGTCGGAGTAGGTGTTGGTGTCGGAGTAGGTGTTGGTGTCGCGCAGCCGGCGGTCGTCACTCCGACTGTGACTGTGGCGAGCGTCAGGGGCGACTTACCTGAAACATCTTGAAGGTAAAAAATGGTCCCGTCACTTACAGATTTGCTGGTAGTCGCCTTTCCACTCGCCCCGCTGGCAAGCAGGACACCACTGGGGGAACCAACACGCACCTCAACGTTGATTGTCCCGGAGGAACTCCACGAGAGCGTGGTGATCCCAAGTCCGGAGCCATCGCAGACCTGAATTGGGTTGGGACTAGCTGTGATAAAACCGGTACCTGCGAGATTGGCGGCGACCAGAAAAGCAGACAACGAATGGCTGCCGGTAGCAGCCATTTCTTCAAACCTGTTGGCATGATTCATCCGCCGGGTATCGAGAAACGTAGCGAGCATCGAAGAGGAATCGAATGCAGCATCGAATGCTGGTGCGCCGCGTCTTAAACTGTTTTTGAGTTTGGAGGAGAAATGGGCTGGAGCGTTCGACCCTGTAGGTTGTGTCTTTTGCGCGACGTCATGGCCAGGAAGATTGGGAGAAGTTTTCGTTGCGACATTTGAGGTGCGTCGGGCCACATTACCACCCGGCGCCGATGAGCTACCCCAAAAACTGGAGGTTGCAAGCAGCGTGCAGCATGCAACCAGACAGATCATGCGAACGAACGGGAGAGATATAGCGGGAAGTGACTGACTCATACTGTCTGATACTCCTCTAGCAGTTCGCTCTTGACTTAAGGTTCTAAAAGATCGTTCACGACGCTTTGGCGGTTGTCGGAATCGACAACCCGGTTCTAAGATAAGACCCTCGGACTTCGATGAGCTCTCCCGACTTACAATTTCTTCGACCGCGACAGAGTGCTATAGAGGGGTCGGGAAAGTCCTTAGCAGACTCTGAATCTTTTATTAATTAATTCCGAACGGGCGTATGAGCAGACCGACCAATCTTCTTTACAAGTTCGGCCTTTTCCTTCTCGACACTACAGAGCAAGTCCTGCTGCGCGAGGGACGGCCCATTCCGCTCAAGCCGAAACTATTTGATCTGCTGCTGTTACTGGTCGAAAACAGCGGTCATGTACTTCATAAGAATGAGTTGATGGATAGGATTTGGCCCAACACCTCTGTTGAGGAAAACAACCTCACTGTGAGTATCTTCGCGCTGAGGAAGGCCCTGGGGGATTGCCACAACAACCATTCATACATTGAGACGGTGCCGCGACGCGGCTATCGCTTCGTTGCCGATGTCATTGTGGTGCCGGATAGGGGTGCTGACTGGTTGGCAGGAAACCGTGCCCGGTTGAGCAGCAAAGATAGTGAAAGATTCGCGGCAGGTGCTGACGTAACGTGCCTCGCTGTTCTTCCTTTCAAACTTATAGGAGCGGTAACAGACAATGAATACCTGGGGCTGGGGCTGGCTGATGCCCTAATTACCAAGCTTACGAATTTGAGACAGATCAGAGTTCGACCAACGAGTGCAGTGCGCGATTACACCGCCGCCCGAGACATTGCGGTGGCGGCTCGAGAGCTAAAGGTCGACGCGTTGCTGGATGGAAGCATTCAGCTGGCACTTAAGCGAGTAAGAGTGACCGCCCAACTGGTCGATGCGCGTGACGGCGCAACGTTGTGGGCTGAAAACTTCGACGAGAAACTCGTTGACATTTTTTCGCTGGAAGACTCTCTTTCGGATCAGGTTGTAAGAGCGCTCTCGCTCAGGTTAACAGGCGAGGAAAGAAAACACCTGGTCAAACGCCACACTGAGAGCACCGAAGCATATCAAGCATATTTGAAGGGCCGTTACTTCTGGAATAAGAGAACCGCAGAAGGTTTCAACAAAGGTGTCGAGTATTTTGAGCATGCAATTGCCTTAGATCCTAACTACGCGCTGGCCTACGTGGGGTTGGCTGACTGCTACCAATTGCTTGGTGGTTACTTTGCTCTTCCATCGCGTGAAGCTATTCCAAAAGCAAGGAACGCATTACTTGAAGCCCTTCAGCTCGACGATACTTTGGCCGAAGCTCACGCGTCATTGGCGCATCTTAGAGCGCGTGAGTGGAATTGGTCAGATGCTGAGAAAGAATTTCACCGAGCTATTGAATTGAATCCGAATTACATAACTGCCCATCATTGGTATTCCATATATTTGAAAGAGATGGGGCGTTTTGATGAAGCCTGGGCGGAGATCAAAATGGCCGAGCAGTTTGATCCCGTTTCGCTCAATATTAACACGAGCGTGGGGGCGCTCCTGTACCTTATGCGCGAATACGACCAGGCGCTCGAACAACTGCGGGCGACGCTTGAGTTGGACCCACTCTATCCTTTCGCGCACTTCAACCTGGGAATGGTTTATGAGGCCAAGGAAATGTACCACGAAGCCATCAAACATTATCGGAAGACTCAGACAATCCTGGGGAAAAACCTGGAGTTGATGGCCTATCTGGCCCATGCCTACGCGCTGTCAGGCAGAAGAAGCGAAGCACAGAAGCTGCTGGACGAGTTAAAAACAACCTCAGATCAGGGCTATGAGTTACGCTATTACATCGCTGTCATCTATGTAGGCCTGGGAGAAAAAGATCAGGCGTTCGCCTGGCTCGAAGGGGCTTACAACGAGCGGGATGAGATGCTGGGAGTCCTCAAAGTCGATCCGATGCTGGATAGCTTACGTGCAGACCCGAGATTTACGAGTTTGCTGGAGCGTGTTGGACTTGATCCCTCGCAAAACTGAGGGCGAGAACTCTTTACTTGTCGCTGAAGACAGTACGGCGCCTTAGTTTTAATCTGAGCCAGTCGGAGTAAGCACACTAAAGGCTCATACCACGGACACAAACGAGCGGCGATCGTTTAGGGTATGAACTGCCTGTGTTAACCGAGGTTCAGCCTATTCAGCGATCGGGTGCAGGAACGTTCGTGCGAATTCGACAACCTCATGTCGGACGCTAATCAAGCCGCGCTATTACAGCGGCAATCTCAGCCGCGCTTCGCAACCACGTCGGAGAGAACGATTCTCGAGGGTCAATGTACCGCCGTGGGCCTCGGCGATCTGGCGCGAGAGGACCAGTCCGATGCCTGAGCCATCCGCTTTAGTCGTGAAGAATGGCACGAACAAGTTCGCAGTGCTGGCGAGTCCCGGTCCTTCGTCACGGACACACAATTCAAGCTGGCCGTTGTTCTGACTCCAGCCCAGCTCGACGGCGCCGTTTGTTTCGAGCGAAGCATCTACAGCGTTGCGTACCAGGTTGATCAGCAACTGCTCCAGTTGCACGCTATCACCCTGGATGGTCACTTCGGGACCAGAGAGTACCCTGACAGGCAGACGCGTCTCCAGGCTGGCAACCCGGCGCAAAAGCTCGCCAAGGTTTAGCGGCTCGAATCGCGGTTGCGGTAATCGCGCCAGCTGGGAATATGACTCGACAAACCGCGCTAGCGAATCGGCGCGCGAGGAAATCACTTCAAGGCCCCGATGCATGTCATCACCCAAGTCAGCAGGCCGGGGTTGGCGATCGAGCAAGTCCGCCAGACTACTCGCGACCGACTTGATTGGCGCCAAAGAGTTATTCAATTCGTGGCCTAGTACGCGCAACAGACGCTGCCATGCTGTTCTCTCTTCTTCGCGCAGCGTCTGACTTAGATCTGTTAGCACGAGCAACTGATGTTGCGCACCGCCTTCGCGAAAGGTGCTGCGCCGGATGTCCCAGCGACCGACGCCACCGGGAAAAACCATTTGCATGGTGTGCGGTCCGGCGCCGTCTTCTCGGTTCAAGCACGTGGCCAGTCCGAGCTCGTCGGAGGTCCGATCGAGCAGCCGCTTGGCGGGCTGAGCCAGCAACTTCTCTCCTGCCCGGTTCACCAACCTCAAGCGCTGATTACCATCGAACGCGAACACGGCCACGTCAATCTCGCCCATCACGGTGCGCAAAAGTGCGGTGGCTTCGAGGGCGCCGAGTCTTTGCTGGCGCAATGTCTGCCCCAGGTCGTTCACCTCGAGCATGACCTCACCCAACGCGTCGCCGGTCGCCGCGCGCCGCCCGCGAATGGAATAGTCGCCTTCTCTGATGGCCGCCAAAATATTTGAAAGAGTTTGCAACGGACGAACAATTCGCTGCTTGAGATTTGAAGCGATGCCCAACCATAATAGTACGAGCAGCAGATCGACAGTCCACTGCAAACGCATAGAGTAACTGTCGTACCACAAGAGAAACCCAACCAGAAAAACCGCAGGGAAACCAGCAGCGAGAGCCAGAAGCGTAATTCGTTTTTCGAATTTCAGCCGGCCGCCACGCTTCAACGCCGGGTCGAGGCTGGAAAAACCTGAAGAGTTCTTTGGCAGCTTGGCAGACATGCTCACGTAATTATGATAGCCCAAATCATTGTTCGACAAACCCTTTGGAGTGCGCTGACTTGTCAGCGCTTTGGCCGGTCGCGACTTGTCGCGACCACGTCTTAGTTGAGGCTCCTCAAAGTGCGGCGCCAAGCCGCCGCAGACCAAAGCGGCGACAACTCGCCGCACTCCAAGGGGTTGAGCGCTTCCTAAAGTTCGTTGGACATTCAGTCTATGACAATTCGTACTTCTGCAAGCGGCGGTACAGGGCGCTGCGGCTGAGGCCGAGCGCTTCGGCGGCACGATTGGTGTTTCCACCAAAGCGGGCGAGGGCTTTGCGGATCAATAGACGCTCGGCGTCTTCGAGGCTCATTTCCTCGAGGCGGGCTGAGAACCGCTCGTCCGGCATAATCTGCAACGCCAGATCAAAGTCGCTCACGAGATTGCCGGGACTCATCAGCACGGCACGTTCAATAACGTGATCCAACTCGCGCACGTTGCCAGGCCACGAATGGGCCCGCAAAGCGTCGAATGCCTCCGGAGTAAATCCCATCGTGGAACGGTGGTAACGCTCTCGGTGTTGCCGTAGAAAATGCTCGGCCAGCGCGCGAATGTCCTCGTGCCGATCGCGCAACGCCGGCAAATGCAATTCCACGGTATTAAGGCGAAACAGAAGATCCTGACGAAACCGTCCCTGGGCCATCTCGGCCTTCAGGTCGGCATTCGTCGCCGACAAGATGCGCACATTTGCCTTCAGTGTTTTTGAGGACCCAACCCGTTCGAATTCGCCGGTTTCCAAAACGCGCAATAGTTTTGGTTGGAGACTGGGCGGCACATTCGCGATCTCATCCAGGAACAAGGTGCCGCCATCGGCCAGTTCAAATCGCCCAACGCGGTCGGTCCGGGCATCGGTAAAGGCCCCGCGCACATGACCAAACAATTCACTCTCGAAAACACCTTCGGCTAACGCTCCGGCATTCAGCGAAATCAGTGGTTTTGATTTGCGCGTCGAAACGGCGTGCAGGGCGCGCGTGATCACTTCCTTGCCGGTGCCGTTCTCACCAGTGATCAGAACGTTGGCGTCGGCCGGCCCGATCCGCTCGACCAGCTTTAGGACGGCCTTCATCGCCGGTGATTCGGCGACGATTTGCGGGAGTTCGCTCGCCGGCTCCAACACACTGTCGCGCAGGGCCAGGTTTTCGGCCTCGAGACGTTGCCCGTGGCGCAGCGCCTCAGCCAGTTCCACCTGGGTACGCAGGACCGCAAGCAGCCGCGCGTTGTCCCAGGGCTTCTGAATAAAATCCCGCGCCCCGCGGCGCATGGCCTCGACCGCGAGGTCGACGCTGCCCCAGGCCGTCATCACTACGATTGGGAGCATCGGGTCCGCTGCCCGAATTCTCGTCAGCAGATCAAGCCCTTCGTTTCCCGAGGTCGTGTCCCGGGCATAGTTGAGATCAATCAGGACAACGTCAAATTCCTGTGCATCAACTGCCTTCAGCAAGCCCGCGGGCGACGAAGCAGTTTCAATCTGAAAGCGTTCACTCTTGAGCAAAAGACGCAGCGCCGCGAGGACGTCAACTTGATCGTCGGCAATAAGAATCCTGGGCATCAGATGGGAAGCTCGCTTACCTGGTATTTGACAAAATGAGTTTGTCAGACATGACAAGCTGAAGTCTATGCTACTCGCTCCGCAATGCCACCACCGGATCCACCTTAGCCGCTCGCCGCGCCGGGACATAACAAGCCACCAGCGCCGCTACCGCCAACAACGCGGGAATTGAAACAAAGGTCAGAGGATCCATTGAGCCGACGCCGAACAGGAGCTTTTTTATCAAGCTTGTCAATGCGATCGCCGCAGGCAATCCGATCATTATGCCAAGCAACGTCAGCGCCATCCCGCTCTTCAGTACTAATCGTAGAATGTCTGACGGAGTCGCACCTAATGCCGTACGAATGCCGATTTCCGGGGTGCGCTGCGTTACCGAGTAAGATATCACTCCGTAGATGCCGATGACCGAAAGGAGCAAGGCAATAATCGCGAACACCGCAAGCAGTAAAGTGTTGAAGCGCTGCCGGGCAATCGAACCGGCAACCAGGCTTTCGAGGGTGCGCACATCAGCAACCGGTTGTTGCGGATCTATCGTTTGGATGGCGTTACGGGCGGCCGTCGCCAGTGAGGCCGCATCACCGCGCGTGCGCAACACGAAAGTCATGGAGGTGTACGGCAGCTCCGCGATTGGCCAGTACGACATCGGCTCGGTTTCCTGGTCGAGTTGTAGATGCTTCACGTCGCGGACGATGCCGATGATTTCGGTGGGCACCGGCGTCTCACTCATCACAATAGTGATGCGTTTGCCAAGCGCGTCTTCATTCGGGAAATACTTTCTGGCCAGGGTCTCGTTAATGATAACCACGTGGCGCTGCTCGCGGACTTCCTGTTCGGTGAAGAAGCGGCCGCGCTGAAGCGGAATCTGCAACGCCTTGAAAAAGTCTTGATCGGTGACGCAAACGTCGGTGGTGTTTCCTCCCTGACCGGGCAGAGAGGGTGGCCGACCGGGAATTTCAAACCCGGTCCTCGAGCCCAGACCGAGGAACGGAGTAAAGTTGATTGCGCCGGCTGCTTCGACACCGGGCACGGTTCGCAACCGTTCGAGGGCTTGGGTGAAGAAGTTGATCTTCTTCGCGTCCTGGTCGTAGCGACGCCCCGGTAATCCGACGCGCATGGTCAGCACGTTCTGTGCGTTGAAGCCCGTATTCACCGACTGCAATCGCAGGAAGCTGCGAACCAGCAAGCCGGACCCAACCAGCAGGACAAGCGCCAAAGCGATCTCAGTGACAACCAGCGCACTACGCAGTCGCTGGCCGCGCCGGTTGCCGGCGAAGCTTCTGCCCGCCGCTTTCAAAGTGTCGCTGAGTCTGATGTTCGATGCTTCAAACGCGGGGAACAGACCAAAGACGACGCCGGTAACCACGGACACCACGAACGTGAAACCAAGCACCGGGGCACTAATTTCGACGCTCTGAAAATCGCCGAACTCCTCGGGTCTGAAACTGACCAATATCTTCGTGCCCCACCACGCCAGCAGCAATCCGGCTGCTCCGCCCGTGGCCGCCAGCAACAAACTCTCCGTCAGCAATTGCCGCGCAAGGCGCCCGCGTCCTGCGCCCAGCGCGGCGCGCACGGCGATCTCTTTTTGCCTCGACGCGCCGCGAGACAACTGGAGATTCGCCACGTTGGCGCAGGCAATCAGCAGTACAAAGCCGACCGCGCCCATCAACACCAGCAACGCTAGCCGAATCTCGCCGGCGAATTGTTGACGCAACGGAACCACGTTGACACCATAGCCGCTGTTGAACTCTTTGTACTGCTCGGCCAGACGACCTCCGATGGCGTCCATTTCACCGCGCGCTTGCTCCAGAGTGACCCCGGGTTTGAGCCGCCCGACGGCCGAGGCAAAGCGTCCACGGAACTGGCGTAATTCGTTATTAATGGCCCATGGCCTCCACAATTCCGCCGCATGACCGGTCTGCGAATTCTTAGCGACGTGCCATTTGACGTCGGGCGGTAAGACACCGATGACGGTGTGTTCAGTGGCATTGAGAACTATCTTACGGCCAACAATGTTCAGGTCGCTGCCAAACCGGCGTTGCCACAAACCAGCGCTGATGACGACTACGTTATTCCTTCCCGGCTGGCCATCTTCCGGTGTGAACGTGCGGCCCCGCATGGCATTCACACCCAGGACGGTAAACAAATTGTCGGTGCATGTCTGCGAGGGAATCTCTTCCGGCTCGCCATCGCTGGTGAGATTGCTGCGAGTATCGGTAAACGCAGCGAGGCCTTCAAAGACTTTGTTCTGGTCTTGCCAATCAAAGAAGTTGGCGGGACTGATCGTATTCTGCTCGGTGCGCTGGTTCTTCTCCCACAGGATCACCAGGCGGTCGGCATCGCGATATGGGAGCGAACGAAGCAACACTGCATTGACGACGCTGAAGATCGCCGTGTTGGCTCCGATGCCGAGAGCGAGCGTGAGGACGGCAATGGCCGTGAACCCCGGCTGCTTAAGCAAGCTTCGTATGCCGTAACGAATGTCTTGAACGAGTGATTGCATAACGTCACCTCATCAAAAGTTCTCGCCGCAAGCAGTAATCCTATAGCCAACGAACTTCAGTTTGTCGTGTGATCGTGGCACCAACCGCCTGCGCACCTTCCTCACTCGTACCGCAGCGCCACCAGCGGATCGACTTTCGTTGCGCGGCGCGCGGGAATGTAACTGGCTATGATCGTGATGACCGCAAGCAATGCCGCCACCGCGATCAGCGTTAGCGGATCAGTAGGGCCCACACCATAAATCAGATCCTTCATTAAGCGCGTCAGCACGAGCGATGCAAGTAACCCCAGGCCTACTCCGATCAACGACAGCAGCAAAGCCTTGCCAAGGACCAGTCTCAGCACGTTTGCTGTCTGCGCGCCAAGCGCCATACGAATGCCAAACTCATGTGTTCGTTGTGTGACCAGGAAAGAGACGACGCCATAGATGCCGATCGCCGCCAGTAATAACCCGAGTCCCGCGAACGACCCGAGCAGCAAAGTATTGAAACGCGGCTCAGAGAGTCTGCGCGCCAGCAGTTCGTTGCCCGTTGCCACCTGAGTCAACGGCTGATCAGCGTCCAGATTGCGAACGATCTCGCGCATCGTGGTCACATAAGCTGATGGCGCCGCGCTCGTCCGCACCATCAGCGCCATGGGACTCCATCCCTCGCGTTCAGATTGATAGTAGGGAACATACACAGCAGGACCCGGCTGCTGATTGAGTGGTCCATCCTTAACGTCATGGGCGACGCCCACGATCATGCGGCGCTTGAAGGGCTGTGACGGCTGATTTGGTGGCGGCGCCGGCAGAAGATTCTCAGGCGGCCCCATCCAAATTCGTTTGCCGACGGGATCTTCGTTGGCAAAAAACCGCTGCGCAATCGTTTCACTTATGATCGCCACCTGTAACGCGCTTTCAGTGTCCTGCGCATTGAACTCGCGCCCGCTGATCAACTTGATACCGGCCGTGCGGAAATAGTCAGGACTAACCAACACGAAATCCACGTTCGGAACTTGAGATAGCGAAGACGCGAGCGGCCGGCCTTCGACGCTGAAGTTCTTGCCCCAGCCCGTGCCAAATCCAAGCGGCAAGCGCGAACCGGCTGCGGCGCTTTGCACGCCGGCCACGCCGCGAACGCGTTCCAGCAACCGCTCGTAGAAATTTAAGGCCGACGCATCGTTGGGGTATTTTGCTCCTGCTAACGGCAAACGCATCGTCAGGAGATTATCCGGCGCAAACCCGGCGTCCGTCCGATTGAGATTGAGAAGCGTCCTGATCATCAGGCCGGCGCCCACGAGCAGCACCAGGGCCAGGGCGATCTCGGCGGTTACCAGCACGCTCCGGGCTCTGTTCCGTCTTCGTCCGGCGGTCATGCCGCGGCCACCTTCGGTCAAGCGTTCGCGCATCTCAAGGTCGCGAGCGCCTAGCGCCGGCAGGATGCCGAAGAACAAAACACTCAGCAACGAAACTCCGGCAGCGAAGGTCAGAACATGCCAGTCCAACACGATCGGGTTCTGTTTTGGCAGTGTTGGCGGCAAAAGCGGTCTAATCAGACTCAGGATCCAATACGCAATTGCAATTCCCGTCACGCCGCCGACCAGACCAAGCGGCAAGGCTTCCATGATCAATTGACGAATCAAGCGCATCCGGCCTGCGCCCAGACTCGCGCGAATCGCCAGCTCTCTTTCGCGCGCCGCCGTGCGCGCCAGCAGCAGGTTGGCAATGTTCGCGCAGGCCACAAGGAGCACAAAACCTACTCCGGCTAAGAGCACGAGCAAGGCCCGACGCGAATCGCCGACGAGTTGTTCCTGAAGCAAGACAGTAAGCGCAAGCTGGCCCTGATTTCCCTTGAATTGGCTTTCCAGCGCCGCGTCGAGTCGATTCATGTCGGCGCGTGCCTGATCGATCGTCACTCCAGGTTTAAGCCGTCCGACCAATTGGACGAAATGATTGTTGCGACTGTCCATGGTGTCGTCAGGCGCAAACGAGATTGGCGCCCACAAATCAACCTGCGGCCGATTGTCAAAGAAAGGCATACCTTCGGGCATGACGCCCCGAACGAGGCACGGTCTGCCACTGATATTGATCTGGCGGCCGACAATGTTTGCGTCGCCGCCGAATTGCCTTTGCCACAAGCCATAGCTCAACAGCACGACGCGATGCTGACCCCACTTCTCGTCTTCGGGAAGGAAGTTCTGGCCCAGAATCGGAGCGACGTGCAAGACAGGAAACAGATTCGCGGTAATCCGCGCGCCCTGAACCCGCTCGGGCGTCTGATTGGCAACCGAAAGGTTTACATCGCCGTAGAAAAAACCGGCGAGGCCCTCAAGAGTCTGGTTCTGATCGCGATAAACGCGATAGTCAGGAAGGGCGCTGCCGGACCTGGGAATTCCCTGCGACGGCCAGGCAGAGAAAAGCATGACCAGCCGATCCGATTGCGGATAAGGAAGCGGACGTAGCAATACCGCGTTGACTACGGAAAAGATCGCAGCGTTAGCCCCAATGCCAAGGGCCAACGTCAGGACCACAACGAGCGAAAAAATGGGGTTTCTGATTGCAATCCGAAAACCATAGCTAAGGTCCTGCCAAAGCGTCGCCATATCACACCTCCGGTTGTAAACTAATCTGGTTTTCTATTCCTGGTTCTTTATTCTTGTCTTTCGTTCCACCCTTGCTCTTAGGTCTTCTGCTGTTCATTCGTACCGCAGCGCCACCAGGGGATCGACTTTCGTTGCCCGCCGCGCCGGGATGTAACAGGCCAACAACGCTACGACGATCAAGCCCGCTGAGACCGTCGCGAACGTCGCCGCATCAGTCGGCGTCACCCCAAATAGCAAGGTCTTCAGCAATCGCGTCAGTGCAACTGCTGCCGCCAATCCGATTGCCACGCCAATCAGGACGAGCATCATTCCGCCTTTTGCAACAAGCTTCAGCACGTCTGTTGCTCGCGCTCCGAGAGCGACGCGGATGCCAAGCTCACGCGTGCGCTGGGCCACTGAGTAAGACACAACGCCGTACAGGCCGACCGCAGTCAGGATCAAAGCGACCGTAGCGAAGAGCGTTAGCAAGAGCGTTTGGAAGCGCTGCTGTGCCAGCGAAGCGGAAACGTATTCCTCAAGGGTCTCGACGGAATAGATGGGTAGATCTTTGTCCAGCGCAGCAACTTCGCTGCGAACACCGTTGACGATGCTCACGGGATCGCTGCTCGTTCGCGCCACCAGCGTTAGCGTCCCCCATTGTTTCTGCGAGTGCGGGACGTAAAGTTCGGCGCCTGACTCTTCGGTGAGGGTCGCGTGACGCACATCTTTGACTACGCCAATGATCTCGCGCCATTGTCGGCCTCGATCGGAGGTCTTCAGACCAGGATTGATGCGACGACCGAGCGGGTTCTCATGCGGAAAGTATTTCCGAACCAGCGACTCGTTGACGATCACCACGGGAGTCGAGTCGGCCGTATCACGCACCTCAAAGTCGCGTCCCTGCAACAGCGGAATGTTCAGCGTGCGAAAATAATTCGGCCGTATTACTCGATAAAACGAGACCGGATAGTGCCCCTGTGACTCGGCTGGGGCGCCCTCAATCGCGAACGCCAGTTCTGAATTCAATTTCGTCAGCGGTGGCGCGCTGCCGGCGCTGGCACTGGTCACGCCTGGCAGTGTTTCGACACGCGAAAGCAGTCGCTCATAGAAGTTCTCTACCTGCGATTCGTCGTATCTTGTGTCTGGCAAACTGATCCTGAGGGTTATGATCTTCTTTGCGTCAAAGCCTGGATCAACTCGTTGCAGTCGCCAAAAACTGCCGACGAGCAAACCTGCGCAAACGAGCAACACCAGCGAAACGGCTGTCTGTGCAACGACCAGAGACGAGCGAAAGCGGTTACGGCGTTTTCCGTCCCCGGCGCCAAGGCTTCCCTCCCTAAGCGCTTCCGTGAGATCGGTTCTTCCAGCTCTAAAGGCCGGAGCCAGACCAAACAACACGCCAGTCAAGAGAGCAACGCCTAAGGCAAAGCCAAACACTCGCGCATCAAGCGTGGTCTCATCGATTCGCGGCAGTCCTCTCGGTACAAAATTGAGGAGCAGTCTGGTACTCCACACTGCCAGCAACAATCCAATCAGGCCGCCGCTCAACGCCAGCATCACGCTTTCAATCAGCAGCTCCCTGGCTATCTGCTGGCGCGTTGCGCCCAGCGCCGCGCGAATTGCAAACTCTCGCTGTCGAGCGTTGGCGCGCACTAGCGACAGGCTAGCGACGTTGGCACAAGCGATTAGGAGCACGCAGCCCACCGCAGCAAACAACAGCAGCAATGCCAAACGCACGTCGCCCACGAGCCGCTCTAACAAGGGTATAAGCCGCACCTTCAGCCCGCGCTTTGTCGCCGGAAAACGGGCCGCGATCGTCGCTCCGAGGCGCTCCGATTCAGCTTGTGCCTGTGCCGTGTTTACGCCCTCTTTGAGCCGGCCGATCACCTGAATCACATGATTGTCCCGTTGGCTCATCCATGGCTCGGAGCCTTCGCCATCGATTCCGGCATTGGTCCATAGCTCCACTGGCTCTGACCGAATCGGAAAAGTAAAACCTTCCGGCATCACGCCAACGACACTGAAGCTCTGGTTATTGATGGTCACCGCACGTCCGATCACCTGGGTGTCGGAATTGAAGCGACGTTGCCACAAACCATGACTCAGGATGACAGCGTGGACTCCCGGCTTATCTTCGTGCGCCGAAAAGGCACGGCCCAATTGAGGTGACACGCCAAGTATCGGTAACAGATCGGACGTGATCATCGCACCGTGCAGCCGCAGAGCATCACCCCCGCCGGTTAGAGTGAAATCGCGATCGTCGAAGGCAGCGAGCTTTTCAAAGCTCTGGCTCTGCATTTGATAGTCCGTGAAATCCGGCCAACTGAAGGGAAAAACAACGCCCTTTTCAGCGTCGGCATTCCACAGCGTGACGAGTTGGTTTGGCTCGGCAAAGGGCAGCGGACGCAACAACACCGCGTTGACCACGCTGAAAATCGCTGTGTTCGCGCCGATGCCGAGCGCTAGTGTGACGACTGCGATCGCAGTGAAACCCGGTCGCTTCAACAAACTGCGACTGCCGTAGCGTATGTCCTTGATTAGAGATTCCATGATCTTATTTCCAACTGCGGACTTCCGGTTTTTTCAGACCTGATTTGTCAATCGCCGCTTGCCTTTCTTGAGGCCGCCGTCTGACCGGCGCAATTGGCGATTGCCAATGCCTTCACTCGTACCGCAGCGCCACCAACGGATCGACCTTCGTCGCCCGCCGAGCCGGGAGGTAACAGGCCAGCAGGGCAACGGCGATCAAGCCAACTGATACGGTTACAAAAGTAACTGAGTCGGTGGCGGTCACGCCGAACAGCAGACTCGCCATCAAACGCGTCAGCGCAAAGGAACCGGCCAATCCTACGGTTACTCCAATCAGGGCCAAAACCATTCCCTTCCCGATGATCAGTTGCAAAACGTCGCTGGCCTGCGCGCCGAGGGCCATGCGTATTCCAATTTCATGGGTACGCTGGGAAGCAACGTAAGACATGACGCCGTAAATCCCGACCGACGCAAGAGTCAGGGCCAACACCGCAAAGACCAACAACAGGATCATGAACAGCCTGCGATTCGCGATGGAATCCCCCGCTAACTGCTCGAGGGTCGTCACATTGAACACTGCCTGATCCTTATCGACCGCCAGCACCTCGCGCCGTACACCGCTGATCATGGCCGTGGGTTGACCCTCAGTTTTGACGACTATCGTGTTGAAAGAAGTGGGTTGCTGCGTGAGCGGCAGATACATCTGCATGGGTGGTTTCTTATCCAGCGCGTATTGCGAAACATCTTTGACGACGCCGACGATGGTGCGCCACTCCTGCGGGTGCTTCTCATTTCCCGGAAACTTAATACGCTTGCCGAGCGGATCCTGGCTGGGCCACAACTGCTCGGCCATCGTGTTGTTGATTAGCGCGACTTTCGAAGAGTCCGGAGTGTCCTGCTCGGTGATTGGACGCCCTTTAATAAGGGGAATCTCCATGGCCTTCAGATATCCCGGCGAGGCAATATACAGATCGACAGTGAGCTCTTCGCCGCGAGGCTTAGGATGATCTTCAACGGCAAGGCCTCGTCCGTCGAAATTATCGCTGAGCGGAAGGACGCTAGTGGTGCCCACCGCTTTCACTCCAGGCAGCGCCATAATGCGTTCCGTTACTTCTTTAAAAAATGCGAGCTTGTCTCCCGGCTTCGGATACTTCGTGCCGGGCAGCCCAATGTTCATCGCGAGAACATTCTGCGCCCTGAACCCGGTGTCTACGTTCCTCAGGCGCATCACTGTTCTGATCAGCAGTCCGGCGCAAACCAGTAACACCATGGTCAGCGCCACCTCGGAAATGACGAGCACACTGCGCAACCGATTACGGCTGGATGCCGGCCCTGAGCCACGCCCGGCCTCCTTGAGCGATTCGGACAAATTTGGTTTTGAGATCTGCAAGGCCGGAGCGAGTCCGAAGATCAGTCCCGTAATTATCGAAAGACCAAACGTAAACGCGAGGCAGCGCGTATCGACGTGAATGTCGTGGAACATGGGATTGATGCTTGAGCCCGCCGATTCGACCAGGCCGGTGCCCCAAATGGCCAACAACAAACCGAGCCCGCCGCCCAGTACCGCCAGCACCAGACTTTCGGTCAACAGCTGACGAACTATTTGGCTGCGGGCCGCGCCGATCGCTGAGCGAATGGTGATCTCTTTGAACCTGACTGTGGAACGGGCCAGCAGCAGGTTGGCGACGTTTGCACAGGCGACGAGCAGCACAAACATCACTGCCCCAAAGATCATCAACAGCATTGGCCTTATGTCACCGACGATCTCGTTAGTGATTGAGACGACGTCGGCACCCTGGTTCTTGTTAGTCAGCGGATGCGCTTGTTCGAGGCGTTGAGCAATCATACTTGCTTCCGATCGCGCCTGTTCAATTGTTACTCCGGGCTTGAGTCGGGCAATCGCGCGCAGGTGCCGCGAGTCGCGGTCCAAGTCGTCATAGTTCTCTCCCACGGGCCGGTAGAATTGGCCCACGGGAGAAACGAGAGTCGAAGGGAGCGGTTGGAAGTCCGCATCCATGACGCCGACTATGCTGTACGGGCTACCGCCGAGTGAAACCGTTTTGCCGATGATATTCGGGTCGCCGCCGAACCGCCGCTGCCACAGGCCGTAGCCCAGGACAATGACGAAGTCTTTGCCGTCCACCTGTTCATCCGGGGTGAAGACCCGTCCGAGCAGGGGCTTGCCTTTCATCACTTTGAAAAAGCCATCGCCGACCTGAGTCCCGGGCACTCTCTCCGCTTCGCCATCGCCCGATATGATGGCGGTCCAACTTTCATAAGTGGCGATGTCTTCGAAGACACTGGCTTGCGATCGAAAGTCAGCAATGTCAGTTGCCGAGACTTGATTGTGCTTTCTCCGGCCGGCTTCCTGGCTCGTGTCACCCCAAAGCAACACCAAACTGGCCGGATCTTTGTAGGGTAAAGATCTCAGCAGCACCGCATTGATGACACTGAACACCGTGGTGTTTGCGCCGATGCCCAGCGCGATCGATAGCAAAGCCACCGCAGTGAAGGCGGGACTCTTGATCAGCATGTGTACGGAATAGCGAAGATCTCGAAAAAATGAATCCATTTAAATGTTCCTTCTTACTCCTGTCCTACTCGTACCGCAGCGCCACCAACGGATCGACTTTCGTTGCGCGCCTGCCTGGCACGTAACAAGCAACCAGCGCGACGCCAGTCAGGAGTACCGCAATCCCAACGAACGTCACGGGATCAGTTGGTTCCACTGCGAAGAGCATGCTCTTCATCAACCGGGTCAAACTGAACGCGCCCACCAGACCAAAAGCAACGCCAATCAGGGCCAGCATCATTCCGCGCCCGATCACCATTTTGAAGACATCTCGCGGTTGGGCGCCGATGGCCATGCGAATGCCGATCTCATGCGAGCGCTGCGTGACGGTGTAACTCATCACGCCATAGATGCCGACGGCCGCGAGAATCAAGGCTAGAGAGGCGAGAAACGCAAGCAGCGTCATCGAGAGTCGTTGCGTGACGAGCGATTGGTCGAGCGTCTGCTCCATTGTGCTTACGTTGTATACGGGTTGATTCGGGTCCATCCCCTGCACCTGTCGACGCACGGCCGCGGTCAGGTTCAACGGATCCGCCGTCGTGCGGATGATCAGGTTCATGCGCGGCGCCAGAAACGGAAGCATGTCGTTGGGGGCCTGGTTGAACGGGAAATAGAGCTGCGGTTGCACGCGCTCTACAGCGTCCAGGCCGAAGTGCTTGACGTGGGCGACGACGCCGACGATTTCGGCGTCAGGGTTGTCTTTGCCATCACCCGCGAGGTAGTGCCCGAGCGGCTCTTCGTTAGGAAACTGCGTGCGCGCAAACGCTTCATCGATTACCGCCACCCGGGCGCTGTGCTGCGTGTCCTGGGCGGTGAAGAATCTGCCTTTGACCAGGCGGATCCCCATCGCCTGCAGATAGTCGGGACTGGTGATGTAGAGCATCGTCTGCGGCTGCTTGCCGGGCTCAGCCTTTGGACGTCCCACGATGGCGAAGGAAGTGTCGGCTGTTTGCGAAAGCGGCATCCCGTTCGCGAAGGCCGCTGACTCGACACCGGGCAGTCCCGCGATCCGCCCGTTCAAGTCGTTAAAGAAGTTGAGGACCTTGCCGCCTTCATCCTTCTTTGCGTTGAGTGCGAGTTGCATTGTCAGCAAATTCTGCGACTTGAAGCCGGGGTTTGTATTGAGGATGCGTACGAAACTCTTGATCAACAGCCCCGCGCCGATTAAAAGCACGAGCGAGAGCGCGACTTCGGTAACGACCAGCGTGTTGCGCAGCCATGAACGCCGGCCGCCCGCGGTGGAACTGCGCCCGCCTTCTTTGAGCGTGTCGTGCAGGTCAGTCTTAGCCGCTGCGAGAGCGGGTACTAAACCGAAGATGATGCCGGTCAGCAGCGAGACGAACAGCGTGAAGAGCAGAACTGTGCCATCTAATTTGATCACTGCTGTCGACGGCAAGCTGGCGGCGCTGGCAGAGCGGAGCAAGTCAATACCCCAAAACGCCAGGAGTACGCCAATGATGCCGCCCAGAAGGGCCAGCAGGATGCTCTCCGTTAGCAGTTGCCGGACAATGCGCAGGCGTCCGGCGCCCAGTGCGGTGCGAATCGCCATCTCTTTCTGTCGCGTGGCCGCTCGCGTTAAGAGCAAGTTGGCGACGTTTGCGCACGCGATGGCCAGCACAAAGCCGACGGCGCCGAGCAGGATGAGCAAAGTGGTGCGGATATCGCCTACAAACACTTCGCGCAAGGGCGTGAGCGTCGCGCTGTTACCTTTCATGCCGTACTGCTCGGAAATGCGCGCGGCCATCGCAATGAGTTCGGCGCGCGCTGTCTCAACTGTGACGCCCGGCTTCAGTCGGGCAATCGCATAGATGCCGGGATGACTGCCACGCTCTTTCATCTCGTCAGCGCGCAATCCGATAGGCACGAACACATCGGTCGGTGTGCCGAAAGCGTAACTCGCAGGCAGTACACCAATGACCGTGTAGCTTGCCCCGCTCAAGTTTATTTGTTTGTTTACCAGCGTGGGGTCTGAACCGAAGCGGCGCTGCCACAAGCCGTAACTAATCATGCACACCGGATTCGCTCCCGGTTGGTCTTCCGCCGTCGCGAAACTGCGCCCCAACTCGGGCTTGACGCCGAGCACATCGAACAACTCGGCGGACACCGCCCTGCCCGCCAGGCGCTCCGGCTCACCCGTACCCGTCAGGTTGAGACTGCGAAACTGCAGCGCGGCAATGCCGGAAAAGATTTTGTTCTGGGCGCGCCAGTCGAGGAAGTTGGGATACGAGATGGACATCTGCGGCACATTCGGACTGTCTTCCGAGAGCCGCACCAGCTTGTCCGGGTCAGCGTAAGGCAAGGGTTGCAGGAGCGCCGCGTTGACGACTGAGAAGATTGCCGTGTTCGCGCCGATTCCCAGGGCCAGCACGACAACGATAATCGCAGTCACGCTCCAATTCTTTAACAGCATTCGGACAGCGAAGCGTATGTCTTGCCAAAGTGTGTGCATCGATCACCTCAACTTTTCTGTTGCTCTTCTCATTTCATTTGGTCACTCGTAACGTAGCGCCACCAGCGGATCGACCTTCGTTGCGCGGCGCGCCGGGATGTAACAAGCCACCAACGTAACCAGCGTTAGCAATAACGTAATAGCGGCGAAGGTCAGCGGATCAGTTACACTCACTCCGAACAGCAGAGCTCTCAGCAGTCGCGTCAGGGCAAACGAAGCCAGCAAACCAACAGCTATCCCCACAGAAATCAGGAGCATTCCCTGTCTTAAGATCATCTTCAACACGTCGCTGACTTGCGCTCCGAGCGCCATGCGAATGCCAAATTCATGCGTGCGTTGCGTGACGCTGTAAGCGGTCACTCCGTAAATGCCTGCGGCCGATAGCAGCAAGGCGATTCCACTAAAGAGACCAAGCAGGAACATATTGAAACGCGGCTGCGTGACTGCATCGCTGACAATGTGTTCCATGGTCTTGACGTCGGATACGGCAGCCGACTTGTCCACTTCCGCCGCTGCCCGACGGACTGAAGCGGCGACACTCGTTGGCTCGACCGACGTGCGAACCACCAGGAACATGTTGGCAAATGAGTCTTGCAGCGCTGAGAGGTAAAATTCAGGCGTCGCCTCTTCGCGAAGCTCGAGGTTTCTGACATTGGCCGCAACGCCGACGATCTCCCACCACACCGGCTGTCCTTTTGGATCCAGATTCCCAAGGTTAATTCTTTTGCCAACCGGGTTTTCGTTTGGAAAATCTCTATTTGCCAGCGCTTGATTTATGATTACTACCAGCGGAGCTGTTTCGGTGTCGCGTTCATTGAAGGCGCGCCCTTGCACGACCGGAATGTTCATCGTGTGAAAATAATCTGTGCTCACGGTCCGGTAATTTCCTCCGGGCCACTTGTCTATTGTTAGCGGCGGGCGACCTTCGATTCTGAACCCGGCGGTGGGCCCTTTATCGAGCGGCAACGTATTTATCGCGCCAACGGCCTCGACTCCGGGAATAGTGCTGACGCGCTGCATGGCCTGACTGTAGAAGGCTATGTACTCAGCGTCCCGGCGATAGTTGCTGCCAGCCGGTGATAGCCGTACGGTAAGCAGCTGTTGCGAAGTGAAGCCTGTGTTAACCGACTGCAGTTGGAGAAAACTGCGAAACAAAAGACCGGCGCCAACTAACAACACGACTGACAGCGCGACCTCGCCTACGATCAGGAGGTTTCGCAAACGGTTATGCCGCCGGCCGCTCGAGGCGCCGCGTCCGCTCTCTTTGAGCGACTCCTGGACGTCGGTCTTTGAAATTTGCAGAGCGGGCGCAAGGCCGAAAAGAATCCCGGTGAGAATGGAAGCGAAAAGAGTAAACACAAGCACCCGCCAATCCAGATTGATTTCGCCTGCCCGCGGAAAGTCCTGCGGCAACAACTTCGTCATCAAAGCTACGCCCCAAAGGCCAAGTAACAGTCCGATGGCGCCACCAGCGAATGCCAGCATCAGACTCTCCGTGAGCAACTGTCGCATCACGCGCAGTCGCGAGGCGCCGAGCGCGGTCCGAATAGCCATCTCTTTCTGCCGCGAGGCTGCACTCGCTAGCAGCAAGTTCGCCACATTCGCGCAGGCTATTAGCAGCACGAAGCTCACGGCGCCAAACAACAGCAACAACATCGGGGCCGTCTCTCCGACGAGATGTGTGTGCAGAGAAACGACCGGATTGAAACTGCGATTATTAGTCTCGGGATATTGTTCCCGCAGGCGCGTCGTGATAGTTTCCATTTCACTTGCCGCCTGGACTAACGACACGCCGGGTTTAAGTAACGCGACCGCGGCAAGCATCCCGAAACCACGCACCTGAGCTGGATCCATCCGTTCGCTGAGCGTAGGCGCAAGTTTGTACGGCGGCACCCACGCATCTGTCTTGTCGGGATATTGAAAGCCCGACGGCGCAATTCCCACGACCGTGTAGCTACTGCCATCGAGGGTAACTGGTTTGCCTATCAGCGAGTCATCCCCACCAAACCGTCTCCGCCAGAGTGCATGACTGAGAACAACGACAGGAGCGTGACCCGCCTGTTCATCCGACGCTATGAAGAACCGGCCGCGTTCAGGGACCGTTCCAAACACCGAGAAAAAGTTGGCGGAAGTCATCGCCAAATCTATGCGCTCGGCCTGATCGGCCAGCGCGAGATTAGCCGGACGCGTGAGTATCGCCGCGAGGTGCTCAAAGACTGTGTTCTGGGCGCGCCAATCAAGGAAGTTGGCGGGACTAATCTGGACTCGCTTGCCGTCTTGTCCGAGTGCCTGAATGGCAACGAGGCGTTCAGCCCGCGGGTACGGCAGAGGGCGAAGTAAGACCGTGTTGACGACGCTAAATATTGCTGAGCTGGCGCCGATACCGACCGCGAGCGTGACCACAACGATCGCTGTAAACCCGGGATGCTTGAACAAACTTCGCATTCCGTACCGGATGTCTTTGAAGAGTGTATTCATGATGTTATTTCCGATTGCCAATTTCCGATTGCCGATTGGCGCTTTGCGGAACCGCCCGTTTCCTAAATCGGCAATTGGCAATCTTTTCATTCGTATCTAAGTGCTACCAGGGGATCGACTTTCGTCGCGCGACGCGCCGGGATATAGCAGGCGAGCAGCGCGACACTGGCGAGCAGGAAAGAAACGGCGACGAAAGTTAATGGATCAGTAGGCGTCACACCGTAGAGCATGCCCGCGAGCACTCGCGTGAGCGCAAAAGACGCCGCCAGGCCGAGTGCGAGGCCAAAGAGAATCAGCCGCACGCCCTGACCCAACACCAGTCGCAGCACGTCGCGCGTCTGCGCGCCCAGGGCCACGCGCAACCCAATCTCTTGAGTGCGCTGAGCAACCGTGTAATTCAAGACGCCGAAGATACCGACCGATGCCAACAGCAACGCCACCACTGCAAACAGTCCCGTGAGCAGCGCGTTGAAACGACGGCGCGCGACCGACTCAGCTACTAATTTCGTCATCGGCTGAACGGCGCCCACGTACTGCTCTTTGTCCATCTGCTTGATGACCTCGCGCACACTGCCGGCGAGGCTGCCGGGGTTGTCAGCCGAAGATCGAACCACCAGGCTCATGAAGGACTCTGGAGCTTGGGTGTATGGAACGTAGTATTCGGGGCCTGACTCAGTATCAAGACTCTCGTGCCGCACGTCTCCGGCTATGCCGATGATCTCGCGTGCCGGCGGCACGGCGTTGTCACCGGCCTCACCCTCGATAATTATGTGTTGGCCGAGCGCCTCTGTCCCCGCGAAGTAGCGGCGCGCAAAAGTCTCATTGACGATGATGACCGGTGGAGCGTGCTGATTGTCGCGCTCGTCGAATTGGCGTCCGCGCGAAAGGGGTATGGCGAGCGCGCGGAAGTAATTCGGACTAATAGTGCGATGGTTAGACGTGGGCTTATCTTCGGGCCTGAGGGCTGGGCGACCGGCGATGAGGAAAGTGTTCGCGTTGCTATCGCCGCCTAAAGGCAGCGGGTAGATGACCGCCGCGGCTTCGACACCGGGAATGGCTGCTGCCCGCCTGACTATCTCTGCGAAGCCGGCTTGCTGTTGTTCCGGTTGCGGGTACCTGGCTTTGGCCAACGTGAGGTTAGTGCTCAAGACATGCTCTGGATCAAAGCCTGGACGAACCTCACTCAGGAGCAGAAAGCTCTTGCCAAGCAAGCCCGCGCCCACCAGCAAGACGAGCGAGAGCGCAATCTCCAGCACGACCAACACCGCACGAACTCGATTGCGTACGGCGCCGCCGACCGCGTTGCGTCCGCCCTCTCTAAGTGCATCCTGTAGATCCGCCCGGCTTGCCTGCAACGCGGGCGCGAGACCAAAGATCACACCGGTCAAGACAGAGACACCCGCCGTGAAGGCCAGCACGTTGATATCCAACCCGACGTCCTTCAAACCAGGAATGTTCAGCGGACTCGCAGCCAACAAAAAATGGACACCCCACCATGCGACCAACAAGCCGAGCGCCCCGCCGATGAGCGAAAGTAATAAGCTCTCAGTCAAAAGTTGTCGCACAACGCGTCGACGGCCGGCCCCGAGCGCAGCCCGGATGGCCATCTCTCTGTGTCTCGCGGCGGCGCGAGCAAGCAGCAGGTTGGCAACGTTGGCGCATGCGATCAGCAACACAAAGCCGACCGCGCCCAGCAGAACCAACAGCGGGGTTTTTGAGCCCCACGTTAACTCTTCGTGCAAAGAAATGAGACGCGCACCCAGGCGAAAACCTTCGTCTGGATATTGTTGTTCAAGCTGTGCGCCGATGGTCCGCATCTCGCTCTCGGCAGCGGTCGCTGTCGCGCCCGGCTTGAGTCGCGCGACCACGCGCAGTGAGTAGCTGTTGCGTCGCTGTGTTCGATCACCAAGCGTTGCCGCCAGCGGTCTCAAAAACTCAGTCTTCGTAGCCCGCGCCGGGAAGCGAAAGCCTTCCGGCAACACGCCTAAGACAGTCGCACTGGTGCTTCCAATTCTGATCTGTTTGCCGATGATGTTCGGATCCGAATTGAAGCGCCGCTGCCACAGGCCATAGCCCAGGACAATGACCGCCCGGGCATTGGGCTGATCATCCTCACGGGTAAAAGGATGGCCCAATGCAGGAACAATCCTTAACAGCGGGAAGAGATCGGCGGAGACAGCCGCTCCGGTGATCAACTCCGGCTCGGCGTCGCCTTCGCGAAACAGCGTGCCCGATGAGTTGTAAGCCGCGACGTGTTCAAGCGTCTTCGTCTGCGCTTGCCAGTCCACGAAGTCCGGGTAGGACACGTTCGTGCGATCTTGCAAATCGCCCCTGCTGCCCCACGGCACAAAGAGTCGCTCTGCATCAGCGTAGGGCAAAGGGCGCAGGAGCACTGCATTGACGACACTGAAAATCGCAGTGTTCGCGCCGATGCCGAGCGCCAGAGTAATCACAGCGATTGCCGTAAAGCCCGGTCGCTTCAGCAGACTTCTGACTCCGTAACGAACATCTCTGAACAGTGTTTCCATGATTCGCATTTCCCATGTCCGATTGCCGATTTGGATTGCTTACTTTCGGCAAACGGAACTTTCAGAGCGACTGGAAAAGACGTACCGTTGGTCAGCCCGGTGGCCGTGTCGCGTTGATTGCTTCCGTTGTAGCCGCCGGGACTAAATTTCTCTCGATCCCAAGTGGCCCTGAATAGAACCAGGCGATCCGGATCCTTGACCGGCAGCTTTCTGAACAACACCGCATCTACGACACTGAACAGCGCAGTGGTTCGCGCCGATGCCCAACGCCAGAGTCAGCACTGCGATGGCAGTGAAGCCCGGGTTCTTCAACAGCATGTGCAAGCCGTAGCGAAAGTCCTGCCAATAGGTGTGCATCTTCGGTTTCTCCTGCAGTCAACGCGAAGCTCTAGCGGTCCGCCCTATCAAATCGTTTTTGCACGCGGCCACGTTCATATTCAGACCCGATGGTCCTGGCCGCATCGACGAACGCCGATCGCAACCGCGTAGCTCTTGTTTCATTGTGAATTCCGTTTCGGCAGTTATTACTCTCGCTTTACTCCTTGCACCTGTTACTCCTCACTCATATCGCATGCTCAGTCATGTCTGAGTGCAACCACCGGCTCGACTCTGCTGGCCCGCAAAGCCGGCAGCAAACATGCGAGCCAGGCCGAGATCAGCAACAGGGAGAACACGGCGCCGAACGCTCGAACCTCAACAGCGGCGACTCCAAACAAAGTGGATTGCATTGCCCGGCCAACCAGGTAAGCGCCAGCGAGTCCTATTAGCCCTCCGACAACTGCCAGAATCGTCCCCTCTTTCAAAACCAAACCTATGACTCTCCGGCGTTGCGCTCCGAGCGCCATGCGCACTCCGAACTCATGAGTGCGTTGCGCGACACCAAAAGCCATCACACCATAAATACCGACTGCGGCAAGCAAGAGACCGAGCGCACCAAAGCTCGCAAACAAAACCACGCTGAAGCGATCGATGGCCAAAGATTCACTCACGATCTCGTCAATCGTCCTTACGCCGGCAAGCGGCAAATCCGGATCGACTGAGTTGACCGCGGCCGCGATGCTTTTGATCGCGACCTTCGGATCACCGTCAGTTCTGACTACCATTGAGACCCGCGGCCAGGGACTCTGCCAGAACGGAACATTGATTTCCGCATAGTCTTCCCGAGTTCCCGCACCGCGAACGTTGTGAAACACGCCGACTATCTGCCACTCAACCGGGTTACCGGGCGGCGCACCTGGTCTCATCTCATCGATTAAGATCCGTTGCGTAAGCGGATCTACTCCATGAAAAAAACGGTTTACGAAATACTCGTTAACCATGGCGACACGCATGCTCCTGTCGGTGTCGCGCTCATCTAAACGGCGGCCTTTGGTCACGCTAATGCCGAGGGTGTCGACGTATTGCGGCGTTACCATCTGCAACGCCGCACCCGGACGTTCCGAAGGATTAGCCACCGGCTGGCCCACAATGCTGAACCTCGCGCCGAATCCTGAACCACTGCCCGGAACTCCGGTCATCGCCGCAGCCTTTCTGACTCCAGGTATGGATTGGATCTTTTCGAGCATTTGGCCGTAGTAGGTTTTGATCTGCTCGGGCGTGTTCAGCCGGTGATCCGGTACCGGCAACCGAAAGGAAAGAACGTTCTCCGTACGAATCCCGAGGTCTATTCGCGTCAAGTTCCAGAAGCTCTCCAGAGCCAGGCTGCCGCACGCAAGGAGCGTCAGGGCCAGCGAAAATTCTGCAATCACGAGTGCCCGGCGAGCGTTGCGCCGGGCTCCGCCCGCGCCGGTACGGCCTCCTAGCTTGAGCACTTCGTTCAGGTCGAGGCGGGTCGCCTGCCACGCGGGCGCTGATCCAAACAGCAAGCCCGCCATCGCCGTGACTGCTATCGTGAAGACCAGGACGGGAATACTAATTCTAATGTTCGCCTCGGAAGGCAGCATCGTGCCCACGGGCGGCATGACTGCTCCGATCAGATCAATAATTATTCCTGCCAGCAAAATGCCAGCAGCTCCGCCAAGCACCGCCAACACCAAACTCTCAGTAAGTAGTTGACCGAACAGCCGGGATCGTGAGGCGCCGAGCGCCGCGCGCAGGGCGACTTCTCGCTGACGCGACGTTCCGCGCGCCAGCATAAGATTTGCCACGTTGACGCAGGCAATCAATAACAGGAAACCAACCGCACCCAGCAGCAGCCAGAGGTTGCGTCGCGTCGCGTCGGTAAGGAAGTCAAGATGCAGCGACTCAACACTGACGCTCCGGTTGGCGTTAAACTTTGGGTATTCGATTTCCAGTTGCTGAGCAATCCCGCTCATCTCTGACTGTGCCTCGGCCAGCGAGACGCCTTCTTTCAAGCGCGCCATCACCAGCACGGAGCGCGCATTCCGATCAGTCTGTGCTGATTGGAGTACCAACGGCACCCACAACTGCGAGTTGAAACGATCGTATATTCCAGGTGGCAGTATCCCGATGACTGTGTAGGACTCTCCATTCATGCGGATCTCGCGACTGAGGATGTTGCGATCCGCTGCAAAGTGCCTGGTCCACAATCGATTGCTCAGAATGACGACGTGATCTCTGCCGGGCTGGGCGTCTTCCGGAAGAAAGTCGCGTCCGAGCATCATCGGCAATCCTTCCATTGTGAAAAACCCGGGTGTCCGTTGTGAGGCCGAGACCTGTTCGGGCCTGTCGCCGCCGCCCAGATTGAATGAAGCGCCGGCCCAGGCTCCCATGCCTTGAAATGATGAGCTTCGTTGCTTCCAGTCAAGAAAGTCAGCTGTGGAAACGGAGTTCCTATTACCCCTCGCCCTGGACCACACCATCACGAGTTGGTCTGGTTGGGAATACGGCATAGGTTCGAAGACCGCATAGACGACGCTGAAAATCGCAGTCGTCGCGCCTATCCCCAGGGCGAGCGTCAACACCGCCGTCAGAGCGAAGCCCGGACTCTTCATCAGCGTGCGCAGGCTATAGTTCAGATTTTGTCTCAGAACTCCCCACATGTTGTTTTCCACACCTCTAGATCGCCTACTGCTCCTGACTCATTTCCAATCGACTTTGGCAATCGGAAATCGACACGCCTTCACTCGTACCTGAGCGCCACCAGCGGATCTACTTTCGCCGCTTTGCGCGCGGGCACCCAGCAAGCGGCCAAGGCCACCAACAGCAGTAGCGCCGCGATCACAATGAAGGTCAACGGGTCAGTTCCGCTCACCTGATAAAGCTGCTGGGCCAGTCGGCGCTGCCAGGTGCTGCCCGCGAAATATTGACTGGCCAACAGGCGTTGCAAGGCGTAACCACCCAAGGCGCCAAGGGCCAAGCCCAGCAGCACCAACTTCATCCCCTGCCAGACGACTAGCCGCAGGACGTTGGCGGCTTGCGCGCCCAGCGCCATCCGGATGCCGATCTCGTTGGTTCGCTGCGCGACCGAATAGGCCAACACACCCGAAAGTCCGATGGCCGCGAGCAAGAGCGCCAAGCCGCCAAAGAAACTCAAGAGCCGAGCAGACAGGCGTTCGTGTCCCAAGGTCGCCTGCGCGCGTGCTGTTTGGGTGGTGATCTCCGTGACTGGCAGATTACTGTCCAGTTCACGCACGACTTGACGCACCGTTGCGGCGAGCGCCGTCGGGTCGCCCGTAGTGCGCAGGGCGAAGTACATGTTGCCAATCACCTCGCCTTCCTGCTGCCACGGTGTGTAAAGCAATGGCTTGAGCTCTTCGCGTTGACTCATGTATCTGGTATCGGCGACGACGCCGATGATCTCGACTTCGCGTTTGTTATCTCTAAAAAAGCTGACACGCTGCCCGAGTACGTCGGAGTTTGGGAAAAACTTTTGGGCGAAGGTTTGATTGACGATGCCGACCTGCGGCGCATGCTGGTCATCTTGCGCCGCGAAGCCGCGACCGCGAAGCAACGGGATTTCCATCGTCGCAAAATAGTTCTCGCGCGCCATCTGGCGGTTTGTGGAATGAGGCGTTGCGGTCATTTCCGTCTCGCCAGGCAACAAAATGCTGTTGACGTAGTTGTCAGCCCCGATGAGCTCGACTTTCTCGAACGTCGCCGCGCTCACACCCGGTAGTTTGTCCAACCGCGCAAAGAGTTGCTGATAGAATTGCATCAGCCGCTCGCCTTTATACCCGCCCTGCTCGGGCTGCAATCGGAAGAGCAAGAGGTTCTCCTGGTTGAATCCCAGGTTGACGTGTTGCAGGTTGTAGAGCGTGCGGATGAACAAGCCCGCGCCAACCAACAACAACAACGAGAGCGCGACCTGCGCAACGATCAGCCCTTTGCTGAGCCGTGACACGACGCTCGTCGTGCGGCGACTTTGTTTGAGCGAGGTCGCCAAGTCGAGCCTGGTCGCACGCCACGCGGGCGCTAAGCCGAACAGCACTCCGGTCAAGAGCGAGACGGCCAGAGAGAACACGAGCACACGCCAATTCAGATTGAGGTCAACCTCGCTGGGCAAGATTCCCGTGTTCTTGTCGCTCAACGCCAGCAGCGCGCGCTTGCCCCAGAGGGCGAAGAGCACACCGCCCGCACCGCCCAACGCTGCGAGCAGCACGCTTTCGGTCAACAGTTGCCGGATCAGCCGCCAGCGCCCCGCGCCAACTGCAAGCCGTACGTTGATCTCTGCGCTGCGCAGCGCTGCTCGCGCCAGCAGCAGGTTCGCCACGTTGGCACAGGCAATCAGCAGCACGAGCGCCACCACGATGAATAGTCCATAGATGGTGGTTGAATACTCTCTGCGCATGTCCAGCATCCCGCGGCTGCCGGATTCCGCGATCAGGCGTGGATAATCTTTCGGTTCGAGTTGCGCGGGTTCATCCGCTTTGTGTGGGGGCGGCATGACCTCCAACGCGGCGGCTTGAAAAGTGCCGTTCAAGCTGTCGCGCGCCTGCTCATAAGTTGCGCCCGGTTTGAGCCGCCCCATCAAATTCAGCCACCAGGCCCCTGGGTATTTCGCAGGCGCCAATCTGCTGCGCTCGCCTCGTAACAACGGCTCGGAGGCAATCGGGACGGTTACAACCGGGTGGTAATCCACCTGCGATATATCAGTGAACGTGGGCGGCGTGACGCCGATGATGGTGAATGACTGATGGTTCAGTTTGAGCGGCTGGCCGATGACTGCCCGGTTCGCGGCGAAGCGCTCCAGCCAGAACTGATGGCTGAGCAGGACCACCGGCGTTGCGCCCGGCTTATCATCTTCGGCATTGATCGCGCGTCCCAAACTCGGTTGCAGTCTTAGCCCGGCGTAATAGCCGCCTGACACGGCTTGCCCGTTGACTATGTCCGCCTGATCTCCGACCACCGCAGTTAGTTCACGGATTGGAGCGAAAGCAAAGAAATCGCTGAGCGGGCCGTCCGGCGCAGCGGCACGCTGCTGGCGCATTTTGTCAAAGACTTCGTAACGAAAGAGCGAATCCCCCCGTGTACCCGGCGGTGTGGGCACGGATGACGTGCCGCTCATGCCATTGATTCTGAACGGAAGGCCGGCTTGATATTCAAACAGAACCAGGCGCTCCGGCTCGGCAACCGGCAGGGTCTTTAGCAGCACGGCATCCACAACGCTGAACAACGCGGTGTTCGCGCCAATGCCCAGCGCCAGTGAAAGCACGGCGACCATCGTGAATCCTTTGTGCTTGAGCAGCATCCGCCAACCGTAACGCAAGTCATGCCAAAAAGAGTTCATGAGTTACACTCCGCCTCCGTTCTTAGGTCCTTGTCTTTGCCCTCAATCCGCTTTCTCTTTGCCCTTCGCACTTGCCTACTCGTACCGCAACGCCACAATCGGATCGACTTTCGTGGCGCGACGTGCCGGGATGTAACAGGCGATCAGGGTGACCAGGAGCAAACCAAACGTGACTATTGAGAAGGTAAACGCATCGGTCGGCGTGATTCCGAAGAGCAACGACGCCAGCAAACGCGTCATCGCGAATGCGCCCGCTAATCCCACCGCTACACCGATCAAGGCCAGAAACATCCCGTTTCTCACCACCAGCTTCAGAACATCCATGGTCTGAGCGCCGAGTGCCATGCGAATCCCGAGTTCCTGCGTACGCTGGGTCACGGTGTAAGACATCACTCCGTAAATCCCTATTGCCGCCAGCAACAACGCTACGCCGGCGAAGATACCCAGCATGACGGAAGAAAAACTGTAAAGCGCTAACGAGATCGCCTGCACTTCGCGCATCGTGTGCACATCGAACACTGGTTGGTCCTTGTCGATTGACCAGACCTGCTCGCGAATGGGAGCAGCCATCGCAGCCGGATCGACTCTCGTCTTCGCGACCAGGACCATTGATTGCCAGGCATCCTGAGCGTGCGGTATGTAGAACTCGGAGGTCACCGGAAGATTCATTTCATGCTTGACGTCCTGCGTCACACCGACCACCTGCGTCCAGGGGTACTTGTCCAACGGCCCTGGATAGCGAATCCGCTTGCCGATCGGATCGTCATTTGGCCAATACTTTCGCGCCAGAGTTTCATTGACGATGACGACTGGTGGCACGCCGGCTTTGTCTTCATCAGTAAAGGCACGGCCTTTCAGGATCGTGATTCCCATCGTATGAAAGTAATTGGGAGTGCAGACCCGATAGCGGCCGTCGTTCTCTTGCCCGGGCGGTGGTTCGGGTTGACCCTCGATCAGAAATGGGTTCGAAGAATTGCTGCCGCCAAGCGGCAGATGATTGACCGCCGCAACCGACTCAACACCAGGCAGTCCCTCAACGCGCCGCACAAGTTCCGAGTAGAAAGCCGCCCTCTGCGCCTCGTCCTTATACTTTGCACCCGGAAGAACGAGGTTCATCGTCAACAGGTTGGCAGAACGAAACCCGGGATCAGTTTTGACCATTTGCAGGAAGCTTCGAATCAGGAGCCCGGCGCTAATCAACAGCATCAGTGAAAGCGCGATTTCGGAAACGACGAGCAGACCACGGAGTCGATGCGACCCTGATGTGCCCTGACGCCCGCCTTCTTTGAGGGCGCTGTTCAAATCCGGCTTTGAGAGTTGCCACGCCGGCGCCAATCCAAAAACTACGCCGCTTAGAACAGACAGCAGGAGCGTGAAAATCAAAACCGGAAGATTGATTCCCAGATGGTTCCAACCGGCCGCGTAACGCGCCGCCTCGCCGGGATTCGCAGTGCGGATCAAATCGATTCCCCAGTAACCGATCAGTACGCCGAGGGCGCCACCGACCAGCCCGAGCACCAAGCTCTCAGTCAGCAGCAGCCGAACGATGCGGAGGCGGCTCGCGCCGAGGGCTGCCCGCAGAGCAATCTCTCGCTGCCGCCCGGTGGCGCGTGACAACATCAAATTCGCGACATTCGCACAGGCAATCAGTAAGACAAATCCAACGGCCACCATCATCACCCACAGTCCAGTCGCGTACATGCGAACCGTGTCTTGCAAAATTGGATAGATAACCACGCCGCGACCGGTATTGCTTGCGGGATATTGTTTCTCGAGCCGACCGGCAATGTGATCCATATCGACCTGGGCGGCTTGAACAGAAACGCGGGGCTTAAGCCGGCCAATACCGAGATAGGATTGATTGAGACGGCTGCGCGCCAGCTCTGGCGTGATCGCCAGCGGCGAGTAAATCTCTGCGCCCTTGGGATAGTTAAACTCGGGAGGCATTACGCCGATGACGGTGCGCGTCGTGCCGTTGGTTGAGATCGTCTTGTTTACTATGTTTGGATCGGCCCCGAAGCGACGTTGCCACAAATTGTAAGTGAGAAGCGCTACTGCATCTTTGCCGGGCTCGCTTTCTTCCGCGGAAAAGCCACGACCCATCAAGGGCTTCACCCCGACAATATCGAGGAAATTAGTCGTGACCTGGAAGCCCTGCACGCGCTCTGGCGAGTCTGCGCCGGTAAGGTTGGTGCTCCACCATCGATAGATTCCGAGTTGCTCAAAGGTCTGGTTCTGGGCGCGCCAGTCAAGATAATCCGCTACGGTTACTTCGTTGCGTTCGACTCCGCGACTGGGGATCTTTTCCCACACCGCCACGACGCGATCGAGATCAGGAAACGGCAGCGGCTTGAGCAACAACGCGTTAATAAAGCTGAAGATGGCGGTGTTGGCGCCGATGCCAACGGCCAGCGTGATTACCGCGATGGCGGTGAATCCCGGCCGCTTAATCAGATTCCTGAGCGCGTAGCGAATGTCGCTTCCAAGGTTAGCCATCATCTTAATCCTCAGTGCCAAAGACTAAGTTTGAATACAGCCGCCTTTTTTCTCCTTCACGATCGAGACTGAAAGTCTCTACCTGCACTTATTAGCCCAATCAGCCTGTCATGCGCCTGGCACAACCCAGCCATCTTCCAATCGCACGATCCGGTTGCCATACGCGGCATTTGTCTCGGAGTGCGTAACCTGGACGATCGTTGTGCCTTCGTCGTTCAACTTCTTGAACATTTCCATAATCTCTTTGCCCTGGCTCGAATGAAGATTGCCGGTCGGCTCGTCAGCGAGAATGATCCGCGGATTAGCCACGACCGCGCGGGCAATGCCTACGAGTTGTTGCTGGCCGCCGGAGAGCTGGCTGGGGAAGAGATCCTTCTTACCCACGATCTGAAAACGATCGAGCGTGTCGCACACGATTGATTGCCGGTCCTTCTTACCAACGTCGCGATAGGAAAGCGGCAGCTCGAGATTCTCAGAGACAGTCTGGTCGTCGAGCAGGTGATAGCTTTGAAAGACAAAGCCAATGTTGCGGTTGCGCAGCTCGGCGCGTTTTCGGTGATTAAGCGAGTGGACGGCCACGTCGTCGAAATAGTATTCCCCGCCCCAGGACTGGTCATGCATGCCGAGGATGTGAAGTAAAGTCGACTTACCGGCGCCTGACGGCCCCATGATGGAAACAAACTCGCCTTGCTGAATATCCAGATCGATGCGGCGCAACACGAAGGTCTTCGTGACGCCGTGAGCGAAAGCCTTTTCGATGTTACTCAACCTGATCATGCTATCTCTCCAAAGCCGCTCTCTTTCAACTCTCGTTTGGCCTCTTCAATCTCACGCCGGTTAGCGCCAACCTCTTCCTCTACTATGAGGCCATCAAACAGGTGAACGATGCGATCGGCGTGTTGGGCGTAGCGCGGGTCGTGCGTCACCATGCAGATCGTCGCCCCGCCGCGGTGTAGTTCGCGCAACAGTTCCATCACGGCCTCGCCGTTGGTTGAATCCAGATTGCCGGTAGGCTCATCCGCCAACAGGATGCTGGGCTGGCCGCCGACGGCGCGGGCCACTGCAACCCGCTGCTGCTGACCGCCGGAAAGTTGGCTGGGTAGGTGTTTTGCGCGATGGGCCATGCCAACGCGCTCCAACGCACTGGTCACACGTTGCTTGCGGTCACTGGATTTCATTCCGCGATAGGTCAGAGGTAACTCAACATTTTCATAGACAGTCAGGTCGCCAATAAGATTGAAGCTCTGAAAGATAAAGCCAACTTCGCGGTTCCGAATACGCGCGCGTTCGGACATCGAGAGATTCTCGACCGGGTGTTCGTTGAGCACGTATTCGCCATCACTCGGTGTATCCAGCAAACCAAGAATTGATAAGAGGGTGGACTTGCCACAACCCGATGGGCCCGCAATCGAGAGATATTCACCCTTCTTAATATCGAGATGAATTCCAGAAAACTGAAGTTTGTCGTGGCCGTGAACTACCAGTATTCCTAACCGTGATGCGACAAACTGAAGTTTGCCGGACAACTAGCGAATGCGAATGCGGTTATAACTATCCATTGCCGAGGTGTCGGACAAGATCACTTGATCGCCTTCCTTCAGTCCGCTAAGTATCTCGATCGTGCTGACGGAACTCCGCCCCAGCGTCACCTGAGTGCGCACAGCTTCCTGTCCATCCGGAGTCAATCGAAACATACCCACCGTCTGTTGTCCTTGTCCGAATGCGGGTCGCCCGACATTCAGGACGTTATTAAGACGCGCAAGTTCGATGGTTCCATCGACACTCAGATCGGGTCGCGCGCTTCCGGGCAGTGGCCCAGTCAATTCCACGTCGACAACGAAAGTGCCTTCACGCGCCGCCGGATCTATGCGTGAGACCTGGCCTTGAATGATTCCGTTGCGGGTGTCGACGGCGACGGGCTGGCCGAGTCTGACGTCTTTGATTTGCGTCTCGGCAATCTTCAGTTCGGCCTTGAGTGAGGCGGGATCGGCAACTCGCGCAATGTTAACTCCCGGAGCGACCTGTTGGCCTTCCTGCACAGCCACAACTTGCAGCACCCCATTTGTGCCGGCGCGCACCTTCAGAGCATCGACCTGATCTTTTTTGAGTTTGGCGAGTGCGCGCAGTTGCTGGATTCTGGAATCCTGAGCATTGATTTGCGCCTTGGTGGCTCTGCCGCTGATCGCCAACCGTTGTTGCTCAACCTTGAGCCTGTTGGCAAGATCCTGCACCTTCACCCGAGAAATCTTCAGCAACAATTCAGGCGTGAGGCCCTGTTTGGCAAGCACCTCGTCGGTGTCGAGTTGTATTTTCGCCTGACTGTATTCGGCATTGATGGTGGCGATGGCGGACTGCTGCGTCATGTTCTCGCTCTCCAGGCGCACGCGCAGACTCTCCTGATCGGCCTGTGCCGCTTTGACCTGAAACTCTGCATCCAGGGCCTGCTGTTCCATCTGCGGATTCGAAAGCTCCACAATCACAGTGCCGGCGCCAACTTCAACTCCAGCCTGCACCATTATCTTTTCGACTCGTCCGTCCGCTGGCGCGGGCACCCAGCGAGTCACCTGCGGAACTAAGGTTCCGTTGCCATGCACCTCAAGCAGCATCTGGCCGCGCTTAACTGTTTCAATCACGGCAGTGGAACGATCGAGAGTGGGAGCTGCGGGCTTGAGCTTCGCAAGCACAAACGTAATTCCCCCAACGGCGCCGAGACCGATAACTACGAGGATTCCGATACGAATTCGCTGCTGGAGTTTCGATTTTCGCGGCCGTTTGATATCCATAAACTTGTAGCCGGTACAGTCTTACGCGGATCATGATGTCAAAGCCCGTGCCACCAAGAGTCTCTGAGAACACGTTTGCCGATGAGTTCTCTCAAATCGAGGCATAGTAGTACTTGCGGCTGCTCATAATTCAAATCAGGGACGCCGAGAGATTGCTCGCGATAATTGATTTGAGCGGCGGCGTTTCACTTTTGGGACGAAGGAATCCCACTTTCGAAAACCGGTTGGCACCAGCGATCCAATAACAAGGGACTTTACGCCCAGAGCAAAAAGCCTTGTGCCGATACCCTGTCTCTGAAAATCACGCAACAACTCCTGTTCAGACGTTTGGGCACTGTTAGCTGTTAATTGTCCACCCAGCGTAAAGTGGCTGTCGCCTCATCCGCTTCCATTAACGAACGCCGCGCCTTAACGCGGGGGGTTCGCGGGTGCAGGGGCGACGGCTCTAACCGAAGGGGTTAGAGGATTGGTGCCGAACGTGGAACTCGACTCCCTTCCCCTCGGTGTCTCTATTCGCTCCCTCCTTTACGATCAGCGCATAGACATAACTGCGGCACAACAGATGAGGGTTGATGAACCTAGACCCTTTTAAATTCGCTAATATCCGCGTCCGATGTGTTCGTGTACATGAAGGAGACTTGAACGCCTTGCGCACGCAACGAAGGTTTGCAGAGCGCCAGCCGATGGAGATTGGCGGCTTCCTTGGTGTCTATTTTGAAGGTTCGATAGACACCAAGCCAAGCCTATCGCTGTAACTGTCTGTATCTATTGAGATTAGAGTTGATCTGCCGAAGGGGGGACTCGAACCCCCACGAGTTACCTCACACGCCCCTCAAACGTGCGCGTCTACCAATTCCGCCACTTCGGCCCGTCCGGGAAGGTTGTTTGATGTCCGACGAGCCTTAGCTTGTCGTGTCAAGGGTGACAAACTGAAGTTTGTCGGACATTTGCTTTAAACACGTGGGCTATTTCTTCTTTGACGGCTGCGGCGACGCCGGCGTCAGAACCGTCGATGTCGGTCGGGCCACGGGTGTCGCAGGCGATGGCGATGCTTGCGGCGTCGCCGCGGGCGACGGTTGCGGCGCTTGTACGGGCAACCCGGATTGCAGGACCGAACTCGTGCCTGTGATTGCCGGCAGCGAGAGACACAACGCCAATAGGAAGAAACCAGCGGCAGCGCCAATCGTAATCTTGGCTAACAACGTCGCCGTCCCGCGCGGCCCGAAGGCCGTGCTCGAAACCGAGCTGGAAAATAACGCGCCCGCGTCGGACTTTCCCGGCTGGAGCAGGATCGTGACGACCAGGATGATGCACGCCAGGATAAAGAGTCCGTAAAAAAGTGTAGAAAGCATTTCAGTTGTCAGTCGTTAGTCGTTAGTTGTCAGTTGTAATGGTGCGTCTTCAGGTTCCCAAATACAACTGATTACTGGCCACTGAGGATCGACTCATTTATAGTTAACAATCTGCGCAAAGCTCTCGGCATTCAAGCTCGCCCCGCCAACCAGCGCGCCGTCAATGTCCGCTTGTTTCATCAAACCGGCGATGTTGTCCGGCTTTACTGAACCCCCGTAAAGAATTCGCAAAGCGTTTGCCGCCGCCGGCGTATGCCCTTCCGCGAAAACGCGCCGGATAAACGCGTGCATTTCCTGCGCTTGCTCCGGCGTCGCGGTGCGTCCGGTCCCAATGGCCCAGACAGGTTCGTAAGCAACGATGATACGGTCGAGGTCAGAGGCTGTCAACCCGGTAAGTCCCCCAACCAGTTGCTCGCGAACGACGCGCTCGGCGTTTCCCAGATCGCGTTGCTCCAACGTCTCTCCAACGCACACGATGACCGTCAATCCCGCTGCCAGCCCGGCGCGAGTCTTGCGACTCACCATCTCGTCGCACTCGGAATAGTATTGTCGCCGCTCAGAGTGGCCTACGATCACGTGCGAGCATCCGGCATCGCGCAGCATGAAAGCAGCCACTTCGCCGGTAAACGCGCCTTCCTTCTGTTCAGCGGCACAGTTCTGCGCCGCGACCTTGACGTTCGAGCCTTCCAGACGATCCGCAACGCTCTTCAAAGCCGTAAAGACGGGCGCAAGCACAATCTCGCAACGGTTCGCGTTCGCGACGAGCGGCTTCAAAGCGACCGCCATAGCGACCGAATCGGTTACGGTCTTGTACATTTTCCAGTTTCCGGCGATGACAGGTCTGCGCATGGCTACGACGGGTACACGCCTTTCCACCTGTTTCTCCTATTCGATTTTAGAATCGCGGAGATACTTTATCATGTTAGCGTGTTTTAGCTATTTGATAATGATCCTCCTGTCTGACGCAAATTGCGCACGCGCAGCATTTCTCAATTCGCCGCTACGGAGTCTCTGAAGGGCTGGGTAATAATCATGTGAACTGCATTTGTCAGGACTCAAAAGGTTACTTGTGGTTCGCACCTGGGAAGGCTATGTGAACATGATGAAGGACCCGAGCCTGGCCCGCTCCGTCCCGCGTTTCATGGTAAACGATCCACGAAGTCACACTAAGCAACATCAAGCTTTCTCGTGTACTTCGTGGATCGTTTTACCAACTGGACGAGCGAAAAACCTCAAGACGGGACGACCTCATCGGTCAGTGCCTCGACTCCAGGCAACTTTTTGCCAGCCAGAAACTCGAGCGTTGCGCCGCCGCCGGTGGAAATGTGAGTGATGCGATCAGCGACGCCGGCTTTAGTTACCGCTGCGAGTTCCAGATGATCGTTTTCGCATCATGAAGGGCGTTCGCGAAATGCGCCACGGTTTCGACCCCGATATCCATTCCCGCGTGGCCGGCATTGGTGAATTCAATCGGAATGGTCTTCGTCAGAACCTGCTCGTCTTTGATTGGTTCGTAACTGTCCACGATCTGATGATCGGTCGGCAGCAGTAATTCAACGCCCGCCGCCTCGCAACGCTCTTTGATTTGCAAAGCCATTTCCAGCTTGTCATTCTCGACCAAAGATTTCCCGACCGTAAATCCTTCCGCCTTCAGAAAAGTGTAGGCCATCGCGCCGCCGATCAGCAGCTTGTCAACTTTCCGATCGATGAGCGCCTCGATTACCGGAATCTTGTCTGACACTTTCGCGCCGCCGAGAATAGCAACGAACGGATGCGCGGGATTATTGATGACGCCGCCGAGATACTCGAGTTCCTTTTCCATCAGCAGGCCCGCCGCCGAATGTTTTACGAACCTCGTGATGCCCACGGTCGAAGCATGCGCGCGATGCGCGGCGCCGAAGGCGTCGTTGCAATAGATGTCGCACAGTGCCGCCAGCTGTCGCGCGAAATCGTCGTCGTTCTTCTCTTCTTCGGGATGAAAGCGGAGGTTTTCCAGCAGCAGCACGTCACCGTCTTTCAGGGCCGCGACGCTTACGGTTGTGCCTTCACCGACACAATCGTTAGCGAACTCGACCGGCTGGTTCAGCAACTTTGACAGATGTTCGGCGACCGGACGAAGGCTGTACTTTTCCACGCGCTGACCTTTCGGCCGCCCCAGATGCGAAGCGAGAATCACGCGCGCGCCGTGTTCTGTTGCATACTTGATTGTCGGAATCGTGGCGCGGATGCGCGTGTCGTCTTCGACGTGGCCGTCTTTGATGGGAACGTTGAAATCGACGCGGATGAAAACGCGCTGGCTTGTGAGATCAAGATCCTTGATGGAAAGCTTTGGCACTGTAGCGTTTTGTCTCGGGCTTTTTGCGGCGAATTGAATGCGGACTATCCGACGCTCTACTTCGTGGCGTTTCGTGTGATTTCGAAGATCGTCCGACCGCTACGGAAAAGAGATCCACGAATTCACACGAAAGCGAACTAAGAATTAGAGAGAAACACTACAGTCCCTTTTGGGCAATATACTTCACCAAGTCACGCACGCGACAGGAATAGCCCCATTCGTTGTCGTACCAGGAAAGAATCTTCACCAGGTGGCCGCCGATCACCTTCGTATACTCAGCATCGACGATCGAGGAGTTGGAGTTCTGTTTGAAGTCGGAAGACACCAGCGGCTCTTCCGAAAAACTCAGGATACCAGCGAGTTCTTCATTCGCGGCGTCCTTCAGCGCCTTGTTCACCTCTTCGGTGGTCGTTTCCTTCTCGACATCGATGACGACGTCAACCAACGACACGTTCGGAGTCGGCACGCGCACGCTGATGCCAGCGAACTTTCCTTTCAATTCGGGCAGCACCAGCGCGCACGCACTGGCGGCGCCCGTGGAAGTGGGAATCATATTCAAAGCCGCCGCCCGAGCGCGCCGCAGATCACCGTGTGGCAGGTCGAGCAGTTGCTGGTCGTTGGTATACGAGTGGATTGTCGTCATCTGCGCGGTGCGAATGCCAAACTCTTCGTGAATTACCTTGGCGATCGGCGCCAAGCAATTCGTCGTGCACGAGGCATTGGAAATCACGTTATGAGCGGCGGGATCGTACTTATCTTGATTGACTCCGAGCACGATCGTGATGTCTTCGTTCTTGGCGGGCGCTGAAATAATTACTTTCTTGACGGAGCCGCGCAGATGTTTCCTGGCATCCTCAGCTTTCGTGAACCGGCCCGTCGATTCGATCACGATCTCCGCGCCCACCGACTCCCAGGGAATCGCCGCTGGATCTCGCTCAGAGAACACGCGGATTTCTTTGCCCTCGACCTTGATGCCGTTTTCCGACGCCGAGATATCATGATGAAGATTGCCCAGCACCGAATCGTATTTCAACAGATGTGCCAGCGTCCTGGTATCAGTGATGTCGTTGACCGCGACGAAATCGATCTCCCGGTCGCCGAGTGCCGTGCGAAAAATATTGCGCCCAATGCGACCGAACCCGTTGATCCCCACCTTAACCGCCATGCGCTGCTGTCCTCCTCTTTCCCTCTCTCAGATAATTACACGTCAACCGCGGCAGTTAACCCGAAGACAACTGAACAAGGTTGATCCTTGGAAGAACTGGCAAGATAATGCTCGCTTGGCAACACTGTCAAGCGCGCAATTTACGAAGCTTTTTGAAACCGCTTGGGGACGAATGACGTAGTACGGAGTGACCTGACGCTCTCTGTCTGCCCGCAAAGCGACATGCACCAGGTCGCAAATCACAGTTCACTTTTTCTGAGGAGCACGGTTCGATGTCGAATTATTCGGTTCGTCTAATGATGAGAGCGCACCTGCTGGCGCTTTTGCTTTTCACCGGCGGTGCGGGCGCAATTGCGCAAACACCCAGCCCAACTCCGGTGAATCCGGCCACGCTGCCGCCCGGAACCGAGGTGCAGTCACCGACCGCACCGCCCGGAGCGCAGCCCGTTCCGACCGCGCAGCCTACACCGGTCCAACCGGAACCGCGGCAGCCGATTTACCCGGATGTGCAACCGCAGCCCGTGCCGCCATTGCCTGACCTGACGCGCGTGGGTGTGTTGAGCAGCAACGTGGTCGCGTTGTCGATGAACGACGCCATTCGCCGCGCCCTCCAGAACAACAACGACATCGAAGTCGCGCGCGACGACGTGCGTTATAACGAGCAGGTACTGCGCTCACTGCAGGGCGTGTATCAGCCGACCTTCAGCGTCACGCCAACGCTGACCAAGAACATCGCGCCGCAACAGAGTTCGCTCGGTGGCTCCGGTTCGTCGGGAACAACGAACACCACGGTTCTCACCGTCAGCCCGTCAATCACGAAGACTTTCGAGAAGGGCGGCGGCACCTACACCGTCTCGTTTGCCAACAGCCGCACGAACACGAGTTCAAGCTTCAGCCTGATCAATCCCTATTATTCATCGAACCTATCGCTCCAGGTTACGCAACCTTTGTTGCGCAATCGAACAATTGACGCCAATCGCCATTCGATACGCGTTCAAAAGAAACGCCTCGAACAGACCGACTCTGATTTTCGAGCCCGCACAATTCAGGTGATTGCGCAGGTGCAGGCCGCATACTGGAACCTGGTCTTCGCGCTGCGTAATCAACAGAACCAGCTCGACAGCTTAAACCTGGCGCGCCAGAACATGCGCAACATCGAAGCTCAAATCGGCGCCGGCGCCAAAGCTCCGCTGGATCGCGCACAAGTCCAGACCGACATCGCGACTCGCGAGTCGAACCTGTTCATCGCCACGCAAAACGTTTCAGTCGCTGAAAATAGTTTGAAGCAGCTCATGCTGCGCGATCCGCAGGCGCCGGAATGGTCGGCTCAGCTCACGCCGACCGACACGCCGGCGTTTGACCTGTCGCCCGTGGATCTCAACGGCTCGCTTGAGGAAGCTCGCAAGAGCCGGCCCGAGCTGCGGCGCCTCAATCTACAGAAAGAAATCAACGCGGTCGACGTTCAGTACTACCAGAATCAGAACCTGCCGCAAGTAGATCTTACGTCCACGGTGGCGGCGACCGGATTAGCCGGTTCGGCCACAGGCCTGCCCACGGGCACCTTGGTGCCGCTGATTTCGGGCAGCTCGACAACCAGTTCCACCGGCTTCCTGCTGGCGCAGATTCAGGACATCCAAAGACGCGCAGCGTTCCCCGTCGCGGTCGTTCCGAATGTCCCAGCGTCAGGAGCGCCGTCGAACCTGATCGGCGGTTACGGTAAGGACCTGAGCAATCTTTTCGGTTTGAGCACGCGCAACATCACGGTCGGCGTCGCGATCTCGTTCCCGATTCACAATAAGACCGCCCAGGCCAATCTGGCCGGCGCGCGCATTCAAGGCGAACAGCTTGACGCGTCCGTGCGCTCGCAGGAGCAGGCGATCGAAATGGACGTGCGCAATGCCGCCCAGGCAGTTGACACGGCGCAAAGACGAATGGTGACGTCGCGTCAGGCTCGAGAAAGCGCGGAACAGCAACTTGCCGGCGAGCAGAAACTCTATGAAGTTGGCCGCTCAACGACTTTCCTGTTGCTGCAGCGCCAGAACGAGCTGACTATCGCGCGGACTAACGAACTCCAGGCGCAGACCGACTACAATAAAGCGCTGGCCGACTTGCAACGCGCGACCTCGGCCACACTGCGCATCAACAACGTCGTGGTCGAGAATCCCACGAAGCCTTGATCATTTCCGATTGTCGATTGCCGATTGCCGATTTCGGCCGTGTATACTTGAGTAGCCGGCCTTAGAAGTTGGCAATCGGAAATCGGCAATTGGCAATGAAAATCACCGCGGCCATCATCACCTTCAACGAAGCCGAGAACATCCAGGCCGCGTGCGAATCAGTAGCCTGGGCCGACGAGATCCTGGTCGTTGATTCAGAATCCACCGACAACACTCGCGAGATCGCGGCCCGTTGCGGCGCCCGGGTGATTCGGAATGCCTGGCCGGGATTCTCGGCTCAAAAACAATTTGCCACAGACGCGGCCGCGCACGATTGGATCTTCAGTCTGGACGCCGACGAGCGCGTTTCGCCTGAGTTGCAAGCTGCGATTGGCTCGCTGCGCAGCGCAAAGGAATCAGACCTCGCTGACGGTTATCGCGTCGCGCGTCGCGCTTTCTACATGGGACGTTGGATTCGCGGCGGCGGCTGGTATCCCGATCGCCAGCTCCGCCTTTTCAAACGCGCGCGCGGGCATTGGCGCGACCGGCTGATCCATGAATCCGTCGCGATGGATGAAGGCGCGCGCGTGGAAACGCTCAAAGGAGATCTGCTGCACTACACAATTCGTGATTCGGCGCACCACCAGCACATGATCGAAACACGTTACGCTCCGCTCGGCGCACAGCAGATGTTAAGGGACGGCAGACGCACTTCAGGTCTACAGCTCAAGGTTGCGGGACCTGCGGCGTTCGTTCGCAGTTTTGTCTTAAAAGGCGGCTGGCGCGACGGCCGCGCCGGACTTACGATTGCTCGTTTTGCCGCCCGCCACGCTGCTCTCAAGCACGCCATCCTCTATCAACTTCAGAATCGAAAATCAGAGGAAGCTTCCCAAACTCCCTCTCCCTTTGGGAGAGGGTCGGGGTGAGGGCCTAACCGGGACGAGGCAAAAGAAAAACTCTCTTGTGTTGTATCCAGGCCCTGCGTGAGTAGAAGAGGAAGAAACTCGTGAGTTCACATCCGTCCCTAATCCCTCACCCTAACCCTCTCCCAGAGGGAGAGGGAGAAATCAGTAGGCAGCCCATTTCAGCCGCGCTACAATGCCACTCGAAATGATCTTGCAAGCAACAGAAATCGTCTTCGGACTGCCGCGATGGATCGTGATTGCGTTCATGGCGGTGCTCGGCGCAATGATCGGCAGCTTTCTCAACGTCGTCATTCATCGCGTGCCGCGCGAGCAATCGATCGTCTTGCCAAAGTCCGCCTGCCCTGCTTGCGGCGCGGCCATACATTTCTACGACAACATTCCCATCCTCAGCTTTTTGATCCTGCGCGGACGTTGCCGTTCGTGTCGCGCACCGATTTCGCCCCGCTATCCGGCGGTCGAAGCGGTGTGCGCCCTGCTCTTCGCCCTGGTCACCTGGCGGGACGGCCTTTCGTTCGCGCTGCCGTTCGACATCGCCTTCGCCGCGGCGATGCTCGCGCTGGTCTTCATTGACTCTGAGCACATGATTCTGCCGAACGCCATCACTTATCCCGGAATTCTCTTCGCTTTGATCGCTCGCGTCGCCGTTCCGTATCTGGGCGGCGCTTCGGATTTCGACGATCTGCCTTACCTGCTTTTAGTTTTTCCGGGAGTTCCAGTATGGGGCGTTTCGCTGATTGGCGCGGCCATCGGCGCGCTGGCCGGCGGAGGCTCGCTCTGGTTGATGGGCTTTGTCTGGAAGAAACTTCGCGGCGTTGAGGCGATGGGTCTGGGCGACGTCAAGATGATGTTGATGGTGGGAGCGTTTCTCGGTTGGCGGCTAGCCGCGCTGACAATTTTTATCGGCGTCTTCTCTGGATCGCTGGCGGGAATTGCCTTGATGCTCCGGCGCGGCCAGCGCAACTTGCAGATGATGTTGCCGTTCGGAATCTTTCTCGGGATTGGGGCCGTCGTGTCTTTGATAGCCGGCGCCCGCATTATTGAGTGGTACGTTTCGCAGTTCAAATGATCAATGCCCATTAATCGCCTCCAAGTCTGGCTGACCCTGCTCGTCGGCATTTTTCTCGCCGGCGCGGTCGTGATGTTCGCGGTGTTTGCGCTGGCGCCAAACACTGCCGCGATCAATCGTCCGATCCTGCTTACCGGATTTATTGTCGCGCTGTTTCTGAGCCTCGTCTGCATTGCCTGGCTGCTGCGCGGACTCTTGCGGCCGTACAGCCAACTGGTAGGTGAGGCCAGGCGCGCGCCCGTCGAGCATTCCGGCGCGATTCAGAACGAAGCTGAGTTTGTCCTCGAAACTTTTCAAAACGTCATCGCGCAGCTTCAGTCTCAGCAGCAAGAGCTTCAGCGCCTGACCGAACAGGCCAGCGAGCGCGCCGATTCCGCTGAGCGCTTCAGCGACCGCATCGTCGCGAGCATGCCGACCGGCTTGATCGCGTTTGACTCGTCCGGGCACGCCACCGTAATCAATGGGCCCGCGCGCAGCCTCTTTCAAACCGAAGCGAACACGCCCGGCGAGCACTACCGCGCAATCTTTGCCCCAGTGCCGGCGCTGGCGGAAATGGTTGAGACCTGTCTGGCCACGGGCCGGCTGTTTCGTCGCGAAGAGATTGAAAGCGCGAACGGAACCGCGCCGGCCAAGTGCCTGGGCGCGACGGTGGCGCCTATCGATCCGGCCGAATCGGGAGCCCGCGGTGCGCTCTGTCTCTTGACCGACATCACCGAAGTCACGCGTTTGCGCGAGCAGGTGGCGCTGAAGCGAAATCTGGAAAGCCTCGGCGAAATGTCCGCCGGTCTGGCGCACGAATTCAAGAACGCGATGGCTGCCCTGCACGGCTATGCGCAGTTTCTGCAAAGCATCGATCACGATGAACGCGGCCAGGCCGCCGCCGCCGGACTGTTGCAGGAAGTGCGCAGCCTATCTGAGATGAGCACAGCATTTCTCAACTTTGCCCGGCCACAGCCTTTGCAGCTCGAAGACGTTTCTCTCGACGAGTTGATCAACGAGTGCGCGCGAGAGTTGAAGCCGCTGTTTGACGAGCGGCGGGTTGAGTTGATGATCGAAGGCACTTCCTCGGCGCAACCTGGCGACCGGGGCAGTAGCCCAACCGTGAGGGAGGGCTTGCCAGAGGGGGCGCAGAGTATTGAGATCCAGGGCGACGCGCGGATGTTGCGCCAGGCGCTGCTGAATCTCGTACGCAATGCCGCTGAAGCGATCGAGGAAGACAAGATCGTCCGCCGGGTCACGGTTAGTCTTTCAACTCAAACCGAACCCGGCCAGGCGTGGGCGACTGTTTCCATCAGCGACACAGGCCATGGCATTCCGGAAGCTGACTTGCAAAGAATCTTCATTCCCTTCTTCACGACTAAGTCACAGGGCCACGGTGTCGGCCTGGCGCTGGCGCATCGAGTGATCACCGAACACGGCGGCACCCTCACCGTGGCGAATGCTGTCGATGGCGGCGCGTTGTTTACGATTCGTCTCCCGCGATGACAGGTCGAGTGCAGCCTTCAGTGCCAGAAGCCCGCGCGTAAGCAAGGGCTCCGGTGATGATCGAGCCCTCCCTGACCGCCACCACCCCACCCGGGCTGCCCGGCCTGGGGGCCCCAGGTCGGGCTTCTGACACACTTCAGCCGGACTTTCTGTAAGGAGACCCATCCCATGCCCCCACAAACAATCGATGACGTTCTGATCGAGCTCGATCAGATCATTCTGCGCGCGCGCAACGAGCGCAGCCGGCTCGGCTTTTTCCCAACTCTTTACCGCAACGTTACGATCAAAGTGAAGGAAGGCATCGCCGCCGGTGCGTTCGAAGACGGCGCGCGGATGGAAAAGCTGGACGTAACGTTCGCGAATGGTTACCTCGCCGCGCTCGACGCTTTTCGCAACGGGAAACCGTTGAGGAAGTGCTGGCTGGTTTCGTTTCAAATGGCCGCGAAGTGGCCGCCGATCATCCTCCAGCATTTGCTGACCGGCATGAATGCGCACATCAATTTCGATCTGGGCATTGCGGCGCAAGCCGTTGCGCCGGGAGCGGAACTCGCTTCACTGGAACATGACTTCAATCAGATCAACGCCATTCTGGGCGCGATGGTCGCTAAGGTGCGCTCGGATGTTGAAGAAGTCTCGCCGTGGATCAATTTTCTGGATCGCATCGCGCCCTCAGCTGAGAATCAGTTCATCAATTTCAGCCTGGACAAAGCGCGGGCCAGCGCGTGGCTGGTCGCGAACATCGTCAACTCGACGCCAACAGAACAACTGCCGCGCAAGCTGAGCATTCTGGACAATGGCGTGGCGATCCTCGGTTCGCTGATCGGGAGTCCGAAAGAATGGCTGGTCAGTCTCGGCCTCCACGTCATCCGCCTGCGCGAGACGAGCGACATTCCGCACATCATCGACGTGCTGAGTCAGTAGTGTCTTCGCTTACTGATTGTGAGAGATTGCCTTGCGAGGGAACGATCCACGAAGCTACACGAAGAAGCTTTGTTCGTGCGATTTAGTGTGGTTTCGTGGATCGTGATTATGTAATCCGCGGGAACACAGGAAACGAAACTCGGAACCCCTAAGTTAGACGTAATGCACAACCCCTCGTTTGGCGGTATCATGGGGCGGTTGTGATGGATAATGAGTAGTTCGGCGGAGAAGAATTCAGTCGAATGAAAGTTGTGAGAAATCAAAAGAGTGCTGCCAGACTTGACTGAGCCAGTTTGCCAAGCTAAGAATGCAAACAAAAGAGCTAGGAGGTAGCAAACCAAAAAAAGGAGGACAGGATATGTACACTCATCAACGTATTGCCACATGGCTTGTGCTCATCTTTGCGCTCTCCCTCAGCTCCATAAGCTGCGACGGGACGAAAAAGCAAGAGCAATCAGCAACACCGTCACCTGTAACACCTCAACAGAAGGAGGCAAAAGCAATCAAATTCTGCGAGGGTAAATATAAGAGACGAGATCCCTTTGTCGAGATAATCGTTGCAGTGGAATGCTCTTCTCCTACCGACGAGTGTAAATGTGAAAAGACAGGAATTACTTGCGGTACCAAATCTGAAAGCGCTCCTTTGAATACTGAGTTTGTAGAAGGTAGCTGTAAAACCACAATTGTTCCAAACAGCTAGTCTTTCGCTCGTCAAACCAGCTTTTGATCGAGACGTTGCGTCCTTGGCATCCCGCCCAACAAATCGTTGGACGCGAGCGGCGGGAGCGTGTTTCTCAACTTGCTTTGTGCGGCGGAGGTTGCTTTGATTCGCGCCGCCGCGTCAACTCAAACGTTCGGCGTCATCTCTAAATTATATGGCTGCTCGAGGCGCAACAGTTGTGATTCTTTTGCTTGTGCTGTTCTGTTCTGGCGCGAGTGCCCAGACCAAGCCAAATTCGCAACTTGTCATTACAATCAAACGCGAAACCAGCCTTGGCTGTTCACCTGACTACTCAGCGGAAATCTATCGCGACGGAACAGTCCTCTATTATGGCCTGACTTGCGTAAAGGTTCTGGGTGACAAGCAGCATAAAATTACTACGGACGCGGTTAACGAACTCATAAAGGCGTTCGAACATGCAAACTATTTCTCGTTCAAAGACGCCTATGAATTTGACGAACACGGCCTCAGCTATACTGACTTGGCGCGGACAACAACGTCGATCTCTTTGGACGGGAAACGCAAACAGGTTGTCGATTACTTGAACCCGCCCAAACAACTTGTGGCGCTGGAGGCTCTAATTGAAAAACTGGCAGGTCTTTATCAATACATTGGCCCGCTGTAATCACAGACGCCCAACAAATCCGGTCGCGTCCCTTTAGAGCGCGACCACCGTCGCGGCATAACAAGTCATCGGACCGGAGTCCGGATGTATCGGGATTTCTCAACTTGATTGCCCGCCCGCTACCGCAGGCGGTTCTGACATGTATCTAATCGCCGCGCTCAACGCTGACGTTCGACGGCAACTTGTGGCACGCTGAGGGGAAACGTGCGCGTCGAAATCCTATGCGAGTAGAATGACGTCGATGGAAGCTGACGGATTCAATCTTGACGATGCAATCGCGATTCTCGAGCGAACGCCCGCAGCTCTGGGCGCATTGCTCGCGGGCTTACCCAAGACTTGGGTACGGGCGACTGAAGGCGACGGTACCTGGTCGCCGTATGACGTGATCGGGCACCTCATTCATGGCGAGCGCACAGACTGGATTCCACGGGCAAGGCACATTCTGGCCGGCGAGACCCGAGCATTTGAACCATTCGACCGAATGGCCCAGTTTACGGAGAGTCAGGACAAAAGCCTCGGCGAACTGCTGACGACCTTTGCCGGCCTGCGGCAGGAAAATGTCGCTGCGCTGATTGGGATGAATCTAACGGAGGCCGACTTCGGTCGCAGGGGACTGCATCCCGAACTTGGGGACGTCACGCTCGGCCAACTGCTGGCGACGTGGGTGGTGCACGACCTGGACCACGTGGCGCAGGTAGCGCGGATATGGCTAGAGTGTACAGGGAGGCGACCGGGCCCTGGAGCGAGTATCTGTCCATTTTGCGAGACCGACAAAAATAATGGTTGCTGCGCTCAGCAAGTCGAGTATTTGAATCCAGGAATCAACTCAACCGCTGGGCAGGGATGAGTTCGCTGTTTAGTAGGAACTGAATTGCGAAGACATGAGTCAAGCGGCTAAAAGTTTGTTTGTTTTCGGAATTTACCTCTGTGGATTAGGTTTGATTTTGTTGCTCGTCCCAAACCTAATTTTGCGGTTTTTCGGAGTGCCGCCGACAAACGAAGTTTGGATAAGAGTTAATGGAATGTTCCTGCTTTGTCTCAGCTTCTATTATGTTCAGACGGCGCGAAATGAATTGACGCGTTTCATCCGTTGGACGGTTTTGGCGCGCATCGCGGTTATTTTTTACTTTTCCGCTTTTGTTGTGTTGATTTCAGCTCCGAAAGCGTTGCTGTTGTTTGGTTTGATTGATTTGTTATCGGCGATTTGGACGTGGCGGGCTTTGAAAAGAGATGAAGCGCATTGAAGAATACTTATCACATACCGCCGGCGATTGAGTTTACGGCTCAAGCGTCAACAATTCCGACTCAGTCAGGTTGTATCTCAGGTCGATCATATATCAGCCTGCATTTGCTGGGCGATAGATGAACACTATTTCGCCCTGGGAGATGAATGATGAAAACAATTAATAGCTGGTATCCATTGATCATGATGGTTGGCTTGCTTTGCGTTTCGACTCTTGCGGGCCTGGTTTACAGCGGGGATCAGGCGCCCGCCGCCGCACAGGAGTCCGCCAGATCAACTTTTGATTTCGAGCGGTACACTAAGAACACACCATTCAAACTCAACACGCTTCCGACGACCGCATATGGCCCGCCGTGGGCGGACATAGTGAAGCAGCCGTCGAACTTTCTGGAATGCAAAGGCGCCGCAATTGCGCTTTGCTACTACTCCGGACCGGGGCCAACTACGCCCTGCAACCCGGACGGACTTGGCATCGCAAACTGCACCTGTTACGAGATTCCCAGTGGGCACCCTTACCTCGTCGACATCAATGCTATCTTGAACCGTGACGTGTACCTTAAGACAGTAGCCAAGTGCGGAAAAGAAGGCGGCAATTGCCGACCGACCGGACCTCTCGAAGCCCCTGTCTGCGAGGCCATCAACAACAACACCCTGATCCCCGGTGCGGACCTGATCTCAACTTTCAGCCTCTACCTCGAAAAGCAGATCCCCATCAGCATGACAAGCTGCGCGACCCCCGCAGCCTATGCCGGATGCATGACGGCCCCCTGCAAGAGGACAGGCAAAACAGATCCGAAAACCGGTCTTCCCCTGGTGCAGTGCGGGTGCCCGACCTTCATGGGCCCTTATCAAGTCGGGACAGCGATCAACCAGGACCAATGCGTTCTCGGGGGCAACTATGTATGGTCCGCCGGATACACCCCGCCCGGCGCCCCGGGACATTAGCGTTCTTGGAATTAAGTGTGACGCTTTACGGAAAACTCACTATTGAAAATCGCAGAATCGCAGGCGCGACCCGTCAACCCGCGAAGCGGGTGTCAGCATGAACTTAGCATCAATCAATATCGTAGTAGCCCTGGGAGGTGAAGGAGAATGTATTGTTCATCTTGCGGCGTGGCTGTCACGGCAGCCTTGACCTACTGTAATTACTGTGGCGAAAGGTTGAGTGGTGCTAAGCGCGATAGCACTATCAAATCGCCGGAAGTGAGACCTGAAACCCTCGTAGCGGCAATGGTATTTACCTTCGTCTTCGGCCTCGGAGCTATCACGGTTCTTATGGGAGTGATGAAAGCCGTGCTCCACTTAGAGGGCGGGCTGATTCTCGCTTTCGCCTTGCTGAGCTTTCTCATAATGCTTTCAGTCGAAGGTG
>WNFC01000223.1_pt1 | contig 57889 bp, 64 predicted proteins | sample 5400541 | NCBI WGS metagenome assembly WNFC01 (sample SAMN13153342, study PRJNA577476) | soil metagenome | isolation source: 120 cm saprolite under Douglas fir tree site 2 hole 2 replicate 1 | place: USA:California | collected 2015-04-18
TCCGCGAGCAGGTCGAGGGCGCCGGCCGCGCGGGACGTCTGCCCGCTCCGGACCGCTGCCTCGATCAGCTCGGGCAGCACCAAGGTGGACCACAGCTCCTGCGGATGCTCGCTGGCCTGCTGCGCCGCGGCCAGCGCCACCTCATACCGGCCGAGGCCGTTGTACAGCACCGCGGTTGCCCAGTCGATGGAGGCCAGCGCCAGCCCCGCGCCCCTGCTCACCGCCGTCGGCAAGCTGCCCTCGATCAATGCCGTGGCGGTGGCTTCGTCGCCCTGCCAGGCGGCAAGCTGAAGGGCACCAAAGGGATGGAGGTGGAACTGGCTTCCGGCCGCCTCGGCGATCTCCTCCCGTTCGGCTATCAGCGCCGCGGCAGCCGCGAAATCACCCGTCCAGGCCAGCACAACGGAAAGCGTGTTGAGAGCGGCGGACAGCACGACGATGGCGCCGGAATCACGGGCGAGGCTAACCTGGCGGGCGGACAGCAGTCGCCAGGTCTCGCAATCCCAGAGGATGACCGCGGCGTGGGAGGCGAGCCAGGTCCGACGTATCCCCTCCACATTGGAGATGTGTCCGCTGCGGAAGGCCTGCAGCGCCCGCTTGAGTGTCGGCGTGCCCGCGGCGTAGCCCTCGGTAATCAGCAGCGCCAGGCCATCCAGCAGCAGGTCGGGCCCGTACGCAGGCTGCGGCGAGGGCGGCGCCCAGCGCGCGGCTTCGGCCACCTCCCGCGCTCCGCCGCCGATGGCCAGACGGCCGGCGAACACCGCCGCGCCCAGCGCGTCCAGGTAGGTCTCCCGCGCCATTCCGACGTCGAGCGGCTCGAACTGCCGGGCTGCCTTGAGCAGCAGCAAGGGAGCATCCATGCCGCGTCTGGACACGAATGCGATCTGGCCGCGCAGCAGGTCCGCCCGGGCGCGCTGCCGTTCGTCCAGCGGTCCTGCCTCCGCGGTCGCCAGCAGTCCCAGCGCCGCGTCGAACGCCGCGACCTGGAGCTTGGCATTCGCCGCGGCAAGTGTCCGGTCTGCCCGTCGCGCCGGGTCGAGCGTCAGAGCGACGGCTCGTTCCAGGAACGCCGCCGCCGCCGCGACGCCGCCGCGCGCCTGCGCCCGGTCGGCCGAACGCTCCAGCTCATCGGCGACCTCCTCGTCCGGCCCGGGCGCCGCTTCAGCTAGGTGCCAGGCACGCCGGTCAGGATCGGCCTCCGGATCGGTGGCCTCCGCCAGCGCCTGGTGCACGGCCCGCCGCTCCTGCGGCGACGCCGCCCGGTACACCGCCGAGCGCACCAGCGGATGACGAAACGTCACCCGTGCGCCGATCACCAGCAGCCTGCCGGCCTCCGCGGCGGCGGCCGCATCCGGGCTGATCCCGAGCCGCCCGGCCGCTCGCCACACCAGCATCGGGTCGCCCGTCGGCTCCGCCGCTGCCACCAGCAACAGCTGCCGGGCCGCCGGCGGCAGAGCCTCGTACCGCCGCAGAAAAGTCTGCTCGATCCGGCCCGGCAGCCCCGGCGCGCTCAGGATACCGAACCCGCCCGCCAGCTCCTCCGGCGTAAGCCCCCGCGGCAACTCCACCAATGCCAGCGGATTGCCCCGCATCTCCGCCAGAATCCGCTCGCACACCCGCTCATCCAGCGGAACGCGGAGGAATGAGCCGAGCAGTGCGCGCGCATCGGTATCTTCGAGACCCTGGACAAGCTGCTCAGGCAATCCGGTGAATTCCTCGCCCGGCTCACGAGCCGCGAATATCAGCGCGACCGGCTCGGCCAGCAGTCGCCGGGCCGCGAACGCCAGCGCCTGTGCTGAGGCCCGGTCCAGCCACTGCGCATCATCAACCACGCACAGCAGCGGTCGCTCCCCAGCCACCTCCGACAAGAGGCTAAGCGCAGCCAGCCCCACCAGGAAACGATCCGGCGCCTCCCCCGCACGCAGTCCGAACGCCACGCCGAGTGCATCGCGCTGCGGGCCCGGCAGCCGGTCAAGCTGGTCCAGCATGGGGGCGCACAACTGGTGGAGGGCCGCGAACGCGAGCTCCATCTCCGACTCGCAGCCGGCAGCCCGCGCAATCCGGAATCCCGATGCCGACTCGATCGCGTACTCCAGCAGGGCCGTCTTGCCGATCCCTGGCTCCCCGCGCAATACCAGCGCACTGCCCATCCCGCCGCGAGCGGAAGCGATCAGCGAGTCCAGCGCCGAGCGTTCCGTGCGACGATCCACCAGCATTACGAGCCTCACCCGCAGCCGTCAGGGTGCCTCCCGGCTTCCAAGGTACCCGGGGGGCCTATCAGGATGGCTATCAGCTCGCAGGCTATGACTATCAAGCATGCGGATGTGAACCTAGAACCGGCAAACCTAGCGTGATCGCATGATCGAAAACAACATTTCCATGACGCGGACTCCGGCTGTTCCTGGGGTCCTGGATGATCCGATGCGCAACCGCGGGGTGGCGTTCAGCGCGGCGGAGCGGGAGGCCCTTGGCCTGACCGGGCGCCTTCCTGCCGCGGTGCTGACGCTGGAGCAGCAGGCGCTGCGGGCCTACCGTCAGCTGCAGGCCCAGGGCAGCGACCTGGCCAAGAACGTGTACCTGGAGCAGCTGCACGACCGGAACGAGACCCTGTACTACCGGCTGCTGTCGGAGCATCTAACGGAGCTGCTGCCCATTGTCTATGACCCCACGGTCGGTGAGGCCATCGAGAAGTACTCCCACGAGTACCGGCGCCCGCGGGGCATCTACCTCTCGATCGACCAGCCGGACGACATTGCTAAAGCCTTCGCCACACTCAAGCTGGGGCCCGGCGACGTCGACCTGATCGTGTGCACCGACGCGGAGGAGATCCTCGGGATCGGCGACTGGGGGGTGGGCGGCATCCAGATCGCGGTCGGCAAGCTGGCCGTGTACACCGCCGCGGCGGGCATCGACCCGCGCCGGGTCATCCCGGTGTCCCTGGATGTCGGCACCGACAACGAGGCGCTGCTCAACGACCCGCTGTACCTGGGCAACCGGCACGCCCGGGTCCGCGGCGCCGCCTACGACGCGTTCATCCGGCAATACCTGGAAACAGCGTCGTCGCTGTTCCCGGACGCGCTGCTGCACTTTGAGGACTTCGGCCCCGGCAACGCGCGGCGGATCCTGGTCAGCTACGGCGAGAAGTACCGGATCTTCAACGATGACATGCAGGGCACCGGCGCGATCACCCTGGCCGCCACGCTGTCCGCGATCAAGGTCACCGGCGTCCCGATGCGGCAGCAGAAGCTGGTGGTGTTCGGCGCCGGCACCGCCGGGGTGGGCATCGCCGACCAGCTGCGCGACGCCATGATCCGGGACGGGGCGTCCGAGGCACAGGCGACGGGGCAGGTGTGGCTGGTGGACCAACAGGGGCTGCTCACCAGCGACATGCCCGGCCTGCGGGATTACCAGCAGCCCTACGCTAGGGACCCGGGGGAGGTCAAGGGCTGGGCCTCAGGCGACAGCGGCATCTCGCTGCTGGAGGCGGTCCGGCATGTCGCGCCGACGATCCTGCTCGGCACCTCCACCGCGCACGGGGCGTTCACCCGCGAGGTCATCGAGGCGATGAGCGCTGGTGCCGAGCGTCCGATCGTCTTCCCGATCTCCAACCCGACCTCGCGGATCGAGGCCATGCCGGCTGACGTCATCGCCTGGTCCAAGGGGCAGGCGCTGGTGGCCACCGGGATCCCGGTAGCCCCCGTCGAGTACGGGGGCGTGACCTACCAGATCGGGCAGGCTAATAACGCGCTGCTGTACCCGGGGCTGGGCCTGGGCACCATCGTGGCCGGCGCGTCCAAGGTGACTGCGGGCATGCTGCTGGCGGCCGCCGAGGCGGTGGCGGGCCAGGTCGATGTCAGCGCACCGGGAGCGGCGCTGGTGCCGGCGGTGGAGAACCTGCGGGCCTCGTCGGCGACCACCGCGGTGGCCGTGATCAACGCCGCGATCGCCGATGGCGTCGCGACCAGGAAGCCGGAGAACCCGGTCCAGGCCGTGCAGGACGCGATGTGGCAGCCGGTCTACCCCGACGGAGCTGCGTGATGACCACGACACAGAAGGACGCGCCCGCCGGGGCCGGCCAGGAGGCCCCGGCGATCCTGGACGTGCCGATCGGCCTCGCCGCGACGGGGACCCGGCGGGAGACCGACTCGATGGGCGCGATCGATGTCCCGGCCGGCCGGTACTGGGGCGCGCAGACCCAGCGGTCGCTGATCCACTTCTCCATCGGGGATGACCGGATGCCCAAGGCGGTCTACCACGCCTACGGCTACGTCAAGAAAGCCGCCGCCATCGTCAACGGCCGTGACGGGCGGCTGCCAGGCTGGATGGCGCAGCTCATCGAACGGGTCGCCGACGAGGTGATCGCGGGCCAGCTGGATGAGAACTTCCCGCTGTATGTCTGGCAGACCGGGTCCGGCACCCAGTCCAACATGAACACCAACGAAGTGATCAGCAACCGCGCGATCCAGCTGACCGGGGGCGAGCTGGGCAGCAAGATTCCGGTCCACCCGAACGACCACGTCAACATGGGGCAGTCCTCTAACGACACCTTCCCCACCGCGATGCACATCGCCGCCGTCCAGGCCATCCACGAGAAACTGCTGCCCAGCGTGCAGGCGCTGCAGCAGGCGATCGAGACCAAGGCCCGCCGGTGGCGGAACGTGGTCAAGATCGGCCGCACCCATCTCGAAGACGCCGTGCCGCTCACCGTCGGGCAGGAATGGTCCGGGTACGCCCACCAGCTGACCCAGGCCATCGACCGGGTCACAACGTCAGCGGAAGGGCTGTACGAGCTCGCCGCCGGCGGCACCGCGGTCGGCACCGGCCTCAACGCCCCGCCCGGTTTCGGCGAGGCGATCGCCGCCGAGATCGCCGGGCTGACCGGGCAGCCGTTCCGCACCGCGGCGAACAAGTTCGCCGCCCAGGGCGGCCTGGACGCCATGGTCGGCGCCTCGGCCGGGCTCCGCGCCCTGGCCGTGCCGCTGATGAAGATCGCCAACGACATCCGCTGGCTGGCGTCGGGCCCCCGGTGCGGGATCGGCGAGCTGATCCTGCCGGCCAACGAGCCGGGGTCCTCGATCATGCCGGGCAAGGTCAACCCGACCCAGTGCGAGGCCATGGTCATGGTCTGCATCCAGGTGCTGTCCGAGGACGCCGCCATCGCGTTCGCCGGCTCGCAGGGCAACTTCGAGCTCAACGCCATGCGCCCGGTCATCATCGCCAACTTCCTGCACTCCGCTACCATCCTGGCCGACGCCTGCGCCAAGCTGCGCCAGTACTGCATCGAGGGCACCGAACTCAACCGCAAGCAAGTGGACAGCTACGTGAACCGGTCCCTGATGCTGGTCACCGCCTTGTCCCCGGTGATCGGCTACGACAAGGCCTCCGCCATCGCGCACAAGGCCAACGACCAGGGCACCACCCTCCGCGAGGCCGCGCTGGCCTCCGGCTATATCAGCGGCCAGGACTTCGACCGCATCGTCAACCCCTCGGCCATGGTCGGCCACTGACGCCGGGCCGCCGGTCGGCCGCCACGACGAGCCCTATCTACAGATATCGCCCCAACATTAAGGAATGCATCATGACATCCATCACCACAGACCAGTACGCACCGGCCGAGCAGGTCACTGTCGACGGGGTCACTTACGAGGTGGCCGAGTCCCGCTCGGTCGTCGACATCGACCGCGACGGGCCCTGGCACAGCGGCAGGTGGCCCATGGAGTCCTGGTTCATCGTCTCCAACCTGGACTCCGGCGGACAGCGCCTCGGGCTCCAGCTCCAGTTCCAGATCCAGACACCGCCGACCGGCGTCGAGGTGGTGCAGCTCGACGTGGTCGTCGTGAACGAGACCGCCGGCATCTCGCGCAACTTCGAATACCTCTACCCGCGCGAGCAGGTCGAGCTGAGCGCGGACCGCATGTACATCAGCACCCCCGAGCTGACGTTCAGCGGCGACCGCAACGGCTGCGCGGTGAGCTTCCGGGGCAAGGACGCGCTGATCGATATCACCACGACCACCGCGGCCCCGCCGGTGCTGATGAACGGGCAGGGGCAGTTCTTCTTCATCGATGTCAGCGACCAGTACGAGTTCGCGTTCCCCGCGATGTCCACGACCGGAACAGTCGTCCTCGACACGAGGACCTACCAGGTCACCGGCATCTCCTGGCTGGACCGCCAGTGGGGTGCATTGCCCGGCGTCTTCGCGGCCGGACCCGGCGACGGCGCGCAGGCCCCCGGCGCGCAGGGCAGCGCAGCCCCCAAGGTGATGAACTGGATCTGGACCAACCCCCAGCTCGACAACGGCGTCAACGTCGCCGCGGCCCAGATCCGCGACATGATCAACGACAAGATCTACATCATGCTCACCGCGGTCCACCCCGACGGCACGCACGTGGTTGTGCCCCGCATCGAGCCGGTCGAGACCAGCGAGTACTGGACCAGCCCGGCCACCGGCCACCGCTACCCCACCCGGTGCGTCTTCCGCGCCCCGCAGATCGACACCGAGCTGATCGTCGAGGTGCCGTACAAGCAGCAGGAGATCGTCTCCTCCGTCGACATCCTGACCAAGTTCGAGGGCACCGCCACGGTCACCGGCACCTACCAAGGGCAGCAGGTCACCGGCCACGCCTTCCTCGAACTCGTCGGCAACTGGTCCTAACCCACCAGCCGGCCGCGTCGCGGTAGCGGGCACCGTAGCTGCCCACTACCGCGACATCTGCGCCCGACTGGACCACTGCCACCCCTGCACGCGACCCTGAAGGGCCAAACCCGATGACCAGCGCCGATCCGGCACGCACGCCCCTGGTGGACGTCCACGCCCACTTCCTGACCGACCACTATGTCCAGGCGGCGAAGAACGCCGGAATCCTGCACCCCGACGGCGGACCCGGCTGGCCCGCCTGGAGCGCCGCCCGGCACCTGGAACTGATGGACCAGTGGGGTATCGCGACCTCCATCTTGTCGATCTCCTCGCCCGGCGTCTCCTTCGGCGACCCCACCGCCACCAGCGCGCTGGCCCGGCACGTCAACGACGCCGGGGCGGAGGTCCGCCGGGCCCGCCCCGGCCGGTTCGGGCACTTCGCCTCCCTGCCGCTGCCGGACGTGGACGCGGCCCTGAAGGAGCTGGAGTACGCCCTCGACCAGCTCGGCAGCGACGGGGTGACCACCGAGACCAACACCGGCGGCATCTACCTGGGCGATCCGCGCTACCAGCCGCTGCTCGCCGAGCTCGACCGGCGCCGCACCCCCGTCTTCGTCCACCCCACCTCGCCCCCCGGCTACCAGGCCGTGTCGCTGGGCCGCCCGCGCGCCATGCTGGAGTTCATCTTCGACACCACCCGCACCGTCTCGGACCTGGTCTTCACCGGACGCCTCCAGCAGTACCCCGGCATCCCCTGGGTCTTCACCCACGGCGGCGGCGACCTGCCCCTGCTCACCCAGCGGATGGAACTGTTCCGCAGCGTCGTCCCGGTCGACGGCGCGGCCGGGGTCACCGGCCCGGCCGTCCCGGTCCCGGACCAGGTCGGCCGCCTGTGGTTCGACATGGCCGGCACCCCCTTCCCCTACCAGATCCCCGCCCTGACCACCGCATTCGGCCGCGAGCACCTGCTGTACGGCAGCGACTACTGCTGGACCCCCGCCGCAGGCACCACCGCCCAGGTCGGCTCCATCGCCGCCGCCCCCCAGCCCGACGGCGACACCTGGCGCGCCCTGACCACCCGCAACGCACAGCGGCTCTTCCCCAGGCTGAACAACCTCACCTGAAACCACCCCGCGAATCCGCGAGCAGCGGTTCCCGCGGCGCCCGGCGATGGCGGGTCAGCTGTCACTCCCGAGCGAGCCCGACCAGGGCGCTGTCGGCCAGCAGCTGCCCGACCTCCTCGGCGGACAGGCCGCCGTCGGGCGAGAACCACTCCGTCGCCGAGTTGAGCATGCCGATGATGGCCAGCACCGCGATCCGGGGGTTCCTGACCGCCCGGAATTCCTCGCTGGCGATGCCGTCCGCCACGATGGCCGAGAACAGACTCTCGTACTGCCGCCGCAACTCGATGACCCGCTCCTGCCCCGGCGGGCTCAGGTACTTCCATTGGTGGAACGCCACCCGGGTTTGCGGGAGAGTGTCGGCCAGGACCCGCATGTACGCGACAATCGCAGCGCGGAGCTTTTCCGGTGTTGAGCGACACGAAAATGTCAGTGGGAACGACACGAAATGTCAGTGGAGCCGGGGTTGAGTGGGGTTACGACCGTAGGGCCCGGTCAGAGGCGGCGGTCGGGGTCGGTGGCGGCCAGCAGCGCGGCGACGGCGGTCTGGCTGGGTTGGACGTACTGCTGCAGGGTGGCTAGGCGCTTGTGGCCGCTGATGGCCATGAGCAGGGGGGCGCTGACGTTCTGGTCGCCGAGGTGGGTGAGCCGGGAGTGGCGCAGCTGGTGCAGGGTCTTGCCGCCGGTGTAGCGCTTGAACAGCTGCTCGGCCATCTCATACGACAGCCGGGCCCGGCCGCTGGCCGGGTCCAGGTCGGCGGCGGCGGTCACCCGGTGCGCGGCTGCACGCCGGACGGTGAGGAACACCGGGCCGGCCTGGCGGCCCGCGGTGAGCCTGGCCAGCAGCCGGGCGGCGGCGGTCTGGAAGTGCAGCGGCCGGGTGTGGCCGCCCTTGGTGCGGGCCCGGGCCTGTCGGCTGGCCAGGTCGAGGTCGCCGACGTCGAGGCCGAGGACTTCCTCGGCGCGGGCGGCGGAGTCGTACAGCAGCCGCCACAGCGCCCGTTCCCGCAGCGGGACGTCGGCGCGTGCCCACAGGCGCTCGAGTTCGGGCAGCGGGATCGCCCTGGTGTCGTCGTCGGGCGCGGCGCGGCGGTCGGCGCGCAGCTCGAGGTTCCCGGCGGGCCAGCCGTGCCGGCGGCACCAGGACAGGAACGAGCGGACGGTGGCCAGGTGCCGGTTCCAGGTCCGGGGCGCCAGGGCACCCCACAGCTGGCTGGCCGCGGCGGCCAGCTCCTCGTCGGTGACGCCGGCCAGGGGCCGGTCGCGGCCGAGCTGGCGGGCCAGCTGCTCCAGGGTGCGGGTGTAGGTGCGGGCGGTGGTCGCCGGGCGGGGCTGGGCGAGAAACGCGTCGACCGCCGCGCCGAGAGTCCGCTCCCCGCCGGTGATCGCCGTCACGGTCGCGCCGCGGGCCGGGTTCCCGGCCATCCCTCCGCCTCCCGTCTGCGCTTATCACAGAGAATCCGTTCTCGCCGACCATATCCCGCCCGGCCCGCGCGGCGCATGGGGAGCACGCGCAGCTCCTTCCGCCAGCGGGTTCAGGAACCTGCCGCCGTGCCCTCGGGAATGCCTTGACCGGACTTATCACTGAGAACAAAGTATTCTCTGTGATAAACTGTCAGCGTGCGGACCAGAGTGGAACTGAGGCGACGATGACCGTCGATGGTGGGACCTCTCGGTGCGGTACGCGCGCCGGGCCGCCGCTCGCGCGGCCGAGGCTGCCTCCGATGCTGCGGAACTCGCCGCGGCAGGCCAGTTTGGCGAGGCCCTGCGGACCGCCAATGAGGCCATCCGGCACCTGGAGAGCATGAAGCGACTGCTCCAGGAGGCCGAGACAGAATCACCGCACGAGGAAGGCGGCGACCATGTCTGAGGCACCTGCTGCCGGCACGCGGCGACTCGGCCAGGCAATCACCCCGGTGCTCGGCGAGGTGGCCTACTCCGCCCTCGTCGAGTGCATATCCGGGGAAGAGATGGAGACCGCGTGAGCCCAGGACAGACCGCGCAGCCGCCGACCCCGGAAGAGCCCCGGCTGCGCTACGCGCAGCAATGCCCCGACTGCCTCCACCCGTGGTGGGCCCACGAGACCCGCCTGCCCGTCCGCCAGCTGCGCAATCCCCCGCCCCGGCACTACATCGGCCAGGACTGCGGCTGCACCCGGCTCGGGCCAGCGCCCCGCACCTGACCACTACCGCCGCGAACCTATGAGGAACACAATGCGCGACCCGCTCGAATGCCAGCACGGCAACCTCGGCTGCCCGCTCTGCGATCACTGCACCTGCAGCGCGTGCACCGCCATCGGCACCCAGGCGAGCCCGGCGGCGGGCAGCCGCGGGCCAGGTGAGAGGCCGGACAGGGTCATCGCCGAGCGGGCCATCCGGCGCTACGCGGAGAACAGCCGATGACCCTCAAGCCCCGTGACATCACGCGAACGCTGCGCATCCTATACCCGCAGGTTGACCTGACCACCCGCGCCGCCGGGCCCGGTGAGTTCACCGTCACGATGCCCGCAGTCTCGGCCCGCGGCATGGGCATCGGCCGGGACAACGGGTACGCCGCCGACTGGATCAGCCGCAATCTCGGCGAGCGGGTCCACATCGCCGCCGTGGAGTTCCCCCCACGGCGGTCTGACCGGTACGGGCCGCGGGCCGTGATCACCCTCCGGCCCGGGCCAGCGAGGCGGCCCCGGTGAGCGCCGCCGACGGAGTGCTCGGCGGGAGGCCGGCCACCCAGGTCACCCGGCAGATCATGAACCTGGCGTTCGAGGCCGGGCTAAACCCGTACCTGGACCCGTCCGGGGTGCGGCAAGGCAGCTACCGGATCATGGTGGATTCCGGCGGCCGCCGTGACTGCCTGTTCGGCGGCATCGACGTCGGCGCCCGCACCGGCCGCATCCTACACGCGCACCTCACCCACGGGAGCTGGGGCGAGGAGCGGCGGTACGACCGCGTGGCCGAGATCCGCGCCGTCCTCAAGTCCTGGGCCGCGCTCCAGCGTGGCGGCTGTGACCGTCCGCGAGCTCGCGCAGGCACAGCGAGAAGGCACCAGGCATGAGCCAGCCAGCCGGCCCGGCACGCCGGACAAGGAACCGGTCCGGCCCTGGCTGATCTACGTCGACGGCGAGCTATACGGCGACTACCGGACCGACGCAGACCAGCACAGGGCGCTCTCCGGAGCCGCCGCCAGCGGCGGGGAGGTCATGATCTCGCACTGGGACTCCGACGGCTATCGCGGGCCCGGCTGGACTGATCCTGGTCCGGTGACTATAGCCCTGGCGCGCGGCGGGCGCGGCAAAGTCAAGGAGCCTGGCGATGAGCGTTTACCGGCCGTGCCCCGGTACCGCAGCGCAGAAAGGCAGCCTGGGCGATGACTGAGACCACCAAGGCGGAGATAAGGGCCCGTGCATTCGCCGGCCGCCTGGAGCAGGCCGGCTTCACCGTCAAGGTCACCGTCCAGCACGCCGAGCCCGAGTTCTACAGCGGCGGCGGTGTCATGATTCCCGGGCGTGTGTGGGTCAGCGTAAGCGCCCGGGGGCCAGAGTCCTGGGACAACGGCTACAGCTTCACCTTCGTGAGCGATCTGCCCGCCAAGGGCCACCGCGCATCCACCCAGTTTGCCGGCGGCCACCAGTACCGGGGCCTCCGCACGCGCCGCCGCAAGCCCAGCGTGAAGCTCAGCCTGAAGGAGCTGCGCTCTTGCGTCGGCATGGAACTGGACAACGCCCGCTATCGCGCCGAGCGCGAACGCAGGGGGGCTTGAGCGATGGGCAAGACGCGGACCGGCACCGACGGCAGGGCATGGAACCCCGAGGCTGCGCCCTATGCCACGTCGTGGCGCGACACGAGGTGGAAGAGCGGCGAGTACGAGCTTGAGTTCCGGGTGAGCTCGCCTGGCTACGCCGGACACCGGCTGGTACCTCTACGGCGGCGGCGTGTTCGGGAAGTTCATGGCCCGGAAACTGGACGAAGCCATCCTCGAAGCCGGAGAGGTCATCGCCCGGCACATCGGCGGGACGATCCGCGAGGCGCGAGCGTGACCGCCGCGGTACGGAACACGTCTCCGGCCACCATGGCAAAGCCGCCACTGAGGCGGCAGGAGGAGAGCAGAGCATGACCGAGGTGATCCACGATCCGGCTACCGACCTGTGCGCCTGCTTGCCCCATGGCGATGAGGTCTGCGACTACCGGCTACTCGCCGATGCCGTGATCGATGCGCTGAACCCGCGCGACGGCGAAAAGGCCGAGGTGTACCTGTGCACCGAGGCGGTCAGGAACATCGCCGCCTATGTCGGGTCGCTGCCCTGCACCTGCAAGCCCGGATACGACGATGAGCCGTGCGGCCGGTGTGCCGCGCTCGGCCAGTGGCACGCCAAGCCGAGGGAGTGACCATGACCGCGCCTGACGACCTGCCCGCCGCCGCACCGGAAGAGAACCGGCAGCCCGCCGCGGTGTTCACCATCGACGGGGCCATCGCCAGCATGGCAACCCAGCCCGGCCAGGCGCGGCATGGCCAGTGCAAGTGCTGCCGGCCACGCGGCCACGTCTTCTGGTATGGCATCCGCCTTCCCTTCCAGGTCCCGGGCACGAACGGGCCGGGCCCGGCTCAGCCGCACGACTGGCTGTACCGGCTTCTGTACCCGTACCGCTTCGACGATGGCCGGAAGGTGCGGCTCACGCTGGAGATCCTCGACGAGGACAATGATGCCTGACCGGCTGAGCGAGCGCGATGACCTGACCTTGCGCACGCTCGCGCTCCTGGACCGGACCACCATCGCTGAGCAGCGGCGGCGTGCCCTTGCCGCTTACGCCCGGCAGGCACGCCAGGACCCGCAGGTGGCCCACATCGTCAAGCTGATGCTCGCCGCGCGGCGGAAGCGGCGCGACGGCGGCACGGTGATCCGGCTGCACGAGGAGCCCGGCAGTGGAGCCTGACTACTGGAAGCCCGCCGACCGCTCCCGGATGATCTCGGGCTGGCAGGCACTCCAGCTGGGCAGGCGCTCAGGTGCCGACCGGCTCGGACGAGCAGCCGGGCGTCCTCGCGGTCATCGAGACCGCCGCGCGCGCGGCAAACTCAGTGGTCAGCCGGGACTTGAACGGCGGGTCTGCGATAGTCCGTCCAGGTAGATGTCCTTCTGGCGCCGGGCGATGCGCGGCCAGTCCTCGGCGCCGGGCAGCGGCACTACCAGCATCGCGCCGAAGAGGATGACGTCGCGGATGGTGATGTCGTCTCGGATGCTGCCCTCGCGCTGACCGCGTTCCAGCAGCCGCCGCAGGCTCTGGTGCAGCCGGGATCGCATGGCGAGCGTCTTGGTGCTCATCACCGGCGGCCCTCCGCCCAGGGGCAGCACGAGCTGGTCGCGCTGGTCGATCACACGGTCCCACCACCAGCTCAGGCAGTTCAGGGCGTTCGGATGATGAGTCTCGGCTTCCTGCGCCACCGCTAGCAGCAGCTTGAAGGAGCGGTAAGTCAGGGCGTCCAGGAGCGCTTCGCGGTTGGGGTAGCGCCGGTAGAGGGTGCCGACGCCGAGGCCGGCTTCGGCGGCGATCGTCGCCATGGGCACTTGGCGGCCTTCCCGCAGCATAACGGTGACCGCGGCAGCCAGCACCCGCTCCTGGTTGGCCAGGGCATCGCGGCGCAGCGGGCGCTGGGCGGTCGCTGTCCCTGGTGCCGGGTTTGTTGCTGACATCCAGTCAGCCTGCCACCACTGCGCCGGCCCAGGAAAGACAAGGAGACAACAGCCCTGTTGCGCTCATCTTCTCAGGCGCTGCGGATCCCATGCGCGGTTGAGACCGCTGCGACGTGCTCCGGGTCCGGCACCGGAACTTCCGGGCCGGGCAGCACCAGTCCGGACGCTGATACTCCGAGTTCGGTGATGACATCGGCAAACCCAGCCGGGGCGTTGATCAGCAGCGTCCGTCCGGGTCCGTCCGCGGAGACGGTGAACCCGTGTGCCACCTGCCGGGGCAGGAAGACGAGCGATCCGGGACCGGCCTGCCAGTGCTGGTCGCCGCAGCGGACCGCGAACTGGCCGTCGATGACGTAGAAGACTTCGTCCTGCGCACTGTGAATGTGGAGGGGAGGGGAGTAACCGGCCGGGACACGGTGATCGACGATGTCCATGTCTCCCCGCGTCGCATCCCTGGTCACCTTGTTCAGCGTCAGCGAACCGAGCCACCAGTACGCCTCACCCTCGTCAGGCCCCAGCACAAACCCTTGACCCGAGGTCCGGTCGGCTGGGGCTGCGTCTGCCGGAGGAAAGCTCATGCGTAACTCCCTATGGTCAAGATAACCGGATGAAACCATCCTTATAAGGGTACGCCGAAGAGCCCGCTTAGGCGATCCGGGCAGTGTCGGCCCGCCTGCTCTCGCACCGGGAAACCGCACATAGATCGAAGGATAAGACTCGCAGCGGGCAGTTTCCTGGCGACCGTAAACAGGAGCGCTGTTGCTCCGTGGGGGGAGGCCGCTAGTATCAAACGGAATTCTGCGTCCGTATTACCGGAGCACCACCTGGTACCTCGCCGAAGACTGCTGCGCCCGACGCTATGACCCTGACCCGGCTCGTCCGGTCAGCTGGCTGCTCGACCCGGTCGCGGGCGGGGAGTAGCCGGAAGGCACGCGCGCGGGAGCCGTGGCGCTGCCTATGACGGTTGGGCTGATGAATTTCGGGGCCTTCGGCAACGCCGTGTGCTCGACCTGGGTGACGGTGAAGCCGGCTTTCTGGATGGTGTCGAGCGTGGGCCGGTTGCAGTCACAGCAGACGACGAGCCGGTTGAGCCAGTTCATCCGGTCCTGCAGACGGGCCCGGCCCGGGTCCTCGGAACGCACGTGCTCGATGAACAGGAGCCTGCCACCAGGCCGGAGCACCCGCCGCAGCTCCCGCAGGGCTCTGGGCTGATCGTCGACCCCGCACAGGACCAGCGTGGAGACCGCCACGTCGAAGGTGTCATCGTCGAAGGGCAGGTCCTCGGCCGGCGCGCGCAGGACCTTGGTGGCCCGGCCGTGCTCGCGGACCTTGCGCTCCAGGCGGCGCAGCATCGGAAGCTGGGGCTCCGTCATCGTCAGGGACTCGACGGCCGGGCCGTAGAAGGGCAGGTTGGCCCCCGTCCCGCTGCCGATCTCGATCACGTGACCCTGCGCTCCGGCCAGCAGGTCCTCCCGGAAGGCACGCAACCCGGCCTTCTCGCTCTTGGCTATCTGGCGGTCGTAGGTCATGGCGAAGAACCTGGTCCGAAGGGCCATGGCTGCCTCATTTCGTCGCGTCTGGGATCGCTGGTAATGCGAACGTAACGAGACAGCGGCCGGCGTGCATGAGGCAAACACCTCATCTTCCCGGGACGCGGGCCCGACCACGAGAACATCCGCGCCGGATTCCGGCAGGTTAAGCTTCGGTGATGGGAGCGGGCAGCGGTCTTCCGCGAGTCCGGCTGGCAGAGCTAGTCGCGGCGCTGTCGCTTGGCGTCGACCTGGGGTTCGGCCAGCCCATGGAACATGTGCTGCGCCAGTGCCTGATCGCGCTGCGGCTGGCTGACCACGCAGGGCTGGACGAGCAGGACCGGATGGCGGTCTATTACACCGCTTTGCTGGTCAACGTCGGGTGTCATGCCGACGCACATGAGCAGGCGAAATGGTTCGGCGACGACATCGCGCTCAAATCCGGTAAATACGCTCACGAATTCGGCAGCGTGCGCGGGGCGCTGGCCAGCATGCGACTGGTCGGCGCCGGCAACCCGCCGCTGCACAGGTTCCGGGTCGGACTCGAGTTCGCCTTCTCCGGGCATCGCCAGCTCAACGGCATGATCTCGCAGCACGCGAAGCTGGCGCGGACGCTGGCTGAGCAGCTTGATCTTCCGTTTATGGTCCGGGAGGCGATCGGGGCGGCGTACGAGCAGTGGGACGGGCGCGGCTGGCCGGGGGCCCTGGAGGCCGATGCAGTACCGGTGGCGGCGAGGATCGCCCAGCTGGCGGAGTTCGTGGAGGTAGCTCACCGCGTAGGCGGCCTGGAGAGCGCGACGGCGCTGGCCCGCAGGCGAGCAGGCAAGCAGTTCGATCCGGCCCTGGCGGCGCTTTTGTGCGCCGAAGCGGAGGAGATACTCGGCGGTCTTGAGGCGGTACCAGCGTGGCAGGCCGTGATCGCTTCCGAGCCCGCGCTGGCCGTAGAACTATCGGCGGAGCAACTTGACAGCGCGCTGGCGGCCATCGCGAACTTCGTGGACCTGAAGTCGCCGTTCACGCTCGGTCATTCGGTCGCGGTCGCCGCCCTGGCGGAGGAAGCCGGCCACAAGCTCGGGTTGCCGCAGGAGCAGGTGCTGACGCTGCGCCGGGCCGGGCTGGTGCACGGTTTCGGGCGGCTGGGCGTGTCGAATTCGATCTGGGACCGGCCCGGGCCGCTGAGCGCGGGCGCATGGGAACGCGTCCGGATGTACCCCTACCTGACCGAACGCATGCTGCATCAGTCGGCGGCCCTGGCGCCGCTCGGCGAGATCGCGGTGCAGCACCGCGAGCGCCTGGACGGCAGCGGATACCCCCGGGGGCTTTCTGGCGGCGCGATCTCCAGGCTGGCCCGGGTGCTCGGGGCAGCGGACGCGTACCTGTCGATGCGCGAGCCCAGGCCGCACCGGCCTGCGCGCTCGGCTGAGGAAGCGATCGCGGAAATGCGCGCCGAAGTCCGCGCTGGCCGCCTAGAAGGCGCGGCCGTCGACGCCGTGCTTGAGGCGGCTGGTCATCACCTGCCGCGCCGCCGGGAGGCGCTCTCGGGCCTGACCGCCCGCGAGGTCGAGGTGCTCATCCTGCTCGCGCGGGGCATGTCCAACAAGCAGATCGCCGGGCAGTTGGTGATCACGCCGAAGACGGCCGGCAACCACGTGGAGCACATCTATACCAAGATCGATGCCTCGAGCCGGGCCGCTGCGGCGCTGTTCGCGGTGCAGCACGGCCTGCTTCCCGAGGAGAGGGCCGCGGTAATCGCGACCCCCTGAGTTCGGCGAAGATGAGGCGATTGCCTCAAGCCGCGGCCACCGGTCCGTGGTTACCGTCGTGGCCGGGAAGCTGCTGCGTGAGCCGCCTGACAATGTCGAGACCCAGCCGTATGGTGCTTAAGTCAGGTGCGGCGCACACGGAAAGGCGCCCGATATGACCACGCCAGCCGTCCCCGCCGGGCCGGTGGGCTTCGGCCCGTACCAGATGGCCGGCGGCAAGCGCTGGCTTGCGGCGGGGTGGCCCGGTGCCGCGGGTTGACCCGGAACGGCGCCGGGCGGCTGTTGAACGGCTTCGCCAGCTGCAAGACGGCGGGGAGCTGAGGACCGCGCATGTGCGGATGGCCGCCTCGGGGCTCGGGGTCAGGGAACGGACGGTATGGCGGTGGCTGAGCCCGGCTGCCGGTCGTCCCGATACCTCAACTGACCGGGCACTGTGCCAGCTGAGCGAGGCGGACCGGGAGGCATACGCGCGTTACCGGGGCAACGTGGCGGCGGTGCACCGGGCCCGCTCGGCGGTGCTGGCCAGCCCGGGCGCGCCGGTGGTGCTGGCGGCCGGGGTGCCGGTGCCGGCGTCGCTGTGTGCGGGCTGGCGCGGGGCGCCGCCGGTCACCATGCGGACCTTGCAGCGCGCGTTCCGCCGTGAGCTGACGGCGGCGGAGGCCTCGGCCTGGGCCGAGGGGGAAGAGGGGCACCGGGCCGCGGGTGTGTACCTGACCCGGCCCGCGGGGCACCGCAACCAGGTCTGGGAGATGGACCACAAGCAGCTGCCCATCTTGGTGATGCCGCCCCGCGGCGCGGCGTGCTGCCCGTGGCTGACCACGGTGGTCGATGACGCGACCCGGGCGCTGGCCGGGTGGGCGATCGCGCTGACCCCGCATGCGGGCACGGTGCTGACCGCGGTGCGGATGGCCCTGGTGCACGACCCGGCCCGCGGCCCGTTCGGCGCGATCCCGGCCCGGGTGCGGATCGACCGGGGCCTGGAGTTCGCCGCCGGCGCCGTCCATGACGCGTTCGGCGCCTTGTGCATCGACCCCCGGCGGATGCCGGCGTTCTCCCCGCACCGGAAGGGAAAGGTGGAACGCGTCCACCGCACCATTGACCAGACCCTGCTGTGCGGGCTGCCGGGGTTCACCGGCGGTCCCCGGGATGCGGCCGGGCGGCTGTACGGGCCGCTGGATGACCGGTTCGCCGCGCGGCTGCGCGCTGCGAGCGCCCCGGTGACGCCGATGCCGATCGAGGCCTTCGCCGGGCTCTTCGCCCAGTGGGCGGACTGGTACAACACCGAGCGGCCGCACGACGGGCTGGACGGCCGCACCCCGCTGCAGGCGTGGCAGGACGACCCCGGCCCGCTGCACCGCATCAGCCCGGACCGGCTGCGGCACCTGCTGCTGGCCAGCGGGGAACGGACTATCGGCAAGGACGGGATCCGGTTCAGCAACCTCGCGTACATCGCTCCGGAGTTGCATGGCCGCCGCGGGCAGCGGGTGCAGATCCGCTACATGCCCCATGATGACCGCTGCATCGAGGTCTACCTGGGTGCCACGCACCTGTGCACCGCCTACCCGGCGCAGCGGCTCACCGCGGAGCAGACCCAGGCGTTCCTGGAGAACGCCGCCCGCGAACGCAAACGGCTCACGCGGGAACGGCGTAAGGCGTCTGCGCGGACCCGAGCGATACCCTCCACGACTTCATGGAGCGCGAGGTCGGGCGCGAGTACATCCGCAAGCACGACGAGTCGCGCGAGTTCCCGGACGAGGCGTACCAGAAGATCGCCGACCGGGGCTGGCTCGGGCTGCTCATCCCGGAGGCTTACGGCGGCCTGGACGCCGACCCGGTGATGTACGCGATCTTCTGCGAGGCGATCGCCAAGTTCAGCCTGGACTTCGCCGCCGCCGTGATGACGTCGATGTTCACCGCGACCAACATCGCCAGCCACGGCACGGCCGAACAGCGCCAGAGGTACCTGCCCGGCTTCCTGGCGGGCGAGACCAAGTTCAGCGTCTCGATCACCGAGCCGGGCTCCGGCTCCGACGCCGCCAGCCTGCAGACCAGGGCAGTGGCCGACGGCGACGATTTCGTCCTGAACGGGAACAAAGTGTTCTGCTCGGGCGCACACCTGCCGAACACGGTCATCACCGTGCTCGCCAGGGACCGGCCCGGACAAGCACAAGGGGCTCAGCCTGATCCTGGTGCCGAACACTGCGCCCGGCATCGACATCCGCAAGCTGAACACGATGGTGCGCCGGAGCCTGGGCACCACCGAGATCTTCCTGACCGATGTGCGGGTGCCGAAGCAGAACGTCATCGGCGAGGTCGGCGCGGGCTGGACCTACATCGGCGAGCACCTGGAGTACGAGCGGCTGAGCCTGGCCGCGACGTACGTGGGCAACGCGCGCACCGCGCTGGACGACACCATCGCCTACACGAAGGGCCGCACCCAGTTCGGCCGCCCGCTGTCCTCGTTCCAGGTGCTCAAGCACCGGATGGCGGAGAACGAGTGCCAGGTCGAGGCGGCCCGGCTGCTCGTCTACAGGCGGCGACCAAGATGGCCCGCGGCGAGCGGGCGATCAAGGAGGTCTCGATGGCCAAGGTGTTCGCCTCCGACGTCGCGTTCAAGGTCGCCTTCAACGGCATGCAGGCCCTGGGCGGCTACGCCCAGCTGCCGGAGTACGACATGGAGCGCTACTTCCGCGAGGCCAAGCACGCGATGGTCGGCGGCGGCACCACCGAGATCCAGCACAGCATCATCGCCAGGGAAATGGGCCTGTGAGTTACCGGGCGGCTTCTCCCAGCCGCCGGGCCACCTCCTGGTGGAAGGCCGTCAGCCTGCTCTCCGCGGTGTTGAACATGTTCCGGCGGAAGCCGAGCGAGCCGATCACCTGCGCGAAGTTGTTGACCACCCCGGCGTCCTCCGCCAGGACCTCGAGGAACTGGTCCCAGTCCCGCTGGTTGTGCCGGGTCCACTTCTCCTCGGGCATCCCGTCCGGCGCGGGGCCGGCGACCTCGTAGGCGCACAGCAGCGTCTCGTCGATGGAGACCGGCCAGGCGTTCCACATCTGCAGGTGGGTCGGGAAGCAGCTGAAGATGGTGTTCGCGAAGACCAGGTAGTGGCACAGGTGAGACTTGCGGCGGTCCTGCTGGGCGCCCGCCCGGTCGGTGAAGCCGCGGATCGGCAGCGTCATCCAGGAATGCGGCGGGGTGACCTTCAGTACCGCGTCCCGTCACCTGACCAGGCCGGCCAGCGTGTCCTGGTGCGTGAACGGCACGTGCCAGGTCTCGTTGAAGGCGTCCACGACGATCTTCCAGTTCGCCTTGAGCAGCACCGACGTACGGAACCTGACGGTGAAATCGTCCAGGCCGTAGCCGGCCAGCTCGGTCCCGATGTCGCCGAGGTACTCGGTCAGCGGCGGCACGTCGTCGGCGAACGCCAGCCAGATCCAGCCGCCCCACTCGGTCGCCCGCACCGCGGGCGCCCGCAGGCCGCGCAGCACGTCCGCATCGAACGTGCCCGGCAGCGGGACGCCGCTGACCACGCCCTCCAGGTCGTAGACGAAGCCGTGCCAGGGGCAGGTGAACCGGCCGCGCCCGCAGCGGCCGGCCCCGTCGACCAGCCGCGCGCCGCGGTGCTGGCAGACGTTGTGCCAGGCGCGGACCGCGCCGTCGTCCAGCCGGGTGATCACGACCGACTGGCCGGTCTGCTCCCAGACCAGGTAGTCCCGCGGGTCCGGCACGTCGGACGAGGGACGGACCGAGAACCACGAGTGATGGAAGATCGCGGTGACCTCGGCCCGGTAGCGGTCCGGATCGGTGTAGACGGACGCGTCCAGGAGGGTGGGCGGCAGCGGGTACTGCCGCTCCGCTGGCGTGAGGCCGGTTTCCGGCGTCGTCTGCGTCACAGACCACTCCCTCGAGCAAATCCTAACAATCAGTTGTTTGTACGCTATAGCCATCGCCAGGACCTGTCAACGGACCGGGCCACTCGCCGCCGGCCGCACGCACCGTGGCCGGGCGTCACCGCGGTCGAGGTCGCCATATCCACCACGACCCTGTGGACCCCCGACCGCCGCCAGCCACCCACCTGACCCCGCCCCGCTCCCTGGACGGGTCAGCTGCGGGTGAGGCAGCGTTCGGAGGCCAGACGGAGGAAGGCGGCCGCGCGCCTGAAGGTCTCGCCGACGGGCTTGTCCGCGAGCTGGGCCTGGTACTCGCGGTACCGCGTCATCTCCCATTCCTGCCCGCGCGCCGGGAGCCAGGCCAGCCCAGGCTCGGGCAGTGACCGCCAGGTCCAGACCGCGATGGGGCAGGCGTGAGGGCCGCCATTGGTTTCCTGCGGCTGGATGAAGTCAGCGTGATCCAGGTAGTAGCCCATCTGATTCCGCACGAACCGCAGGCCGCCGAACGTTCCCTCGATCACCCGGCGCTCCGCCGCGCCGTGGTCAGCCAGGACGCCGTCGTAGGTGTCGGGGTGGTAACGCACCAAGGTGGCGTCGACCATGGTGGCCCACCACACGGCCTCGCTGATCACCGCGAACGCGTGCGGCCGGTCCGAGCCCCTGGCCCGCAGCAGCCGGTCGATCGTTTCCCGCATCGCGGTGATGGTCCAGTCGAGCGCGCCCGCCGCGGCGGGGGTATCGCCGACGTTTAGCCGGTTCCACGCGACCCGGCAGCGAGCGGAGCAGAACCGCGCGTGTTCACGGCGCGGCGCGAACGTGGCGCCGCACTGCGCACAGTCCCTGGTGTCACTCACGACGTCCTATGTTACGCGTAACTTAGGCCCTGACCTGCGCGGCGCGCGGGTCGGCAGGATGAACACTCGGTGGCCCGACGGCGTCGTCCCCGGATACGGCACGAACTTGGGGGCACGGTGGCCAGGTGGCCCGCCAAGGTCGGTGCCGACACCGAGGCTGTCCGGACCGAGGCGGGCCTGCCGGCCGGGCAGATCGCCGAGATCCTGCGGCAGAACGCCATCGCCGCCGAACGCGAGTAATATCCCTGATTTCGCCGGCCCGGCCGGAAGCGCGGCGGGCGGCGCGCGACGGTAAAGAAGTGCTATCCTGCGGATAAACAATCATTCGTTTAAGGCATTAAATGAGCAAACTGCGCGTCTGGTTCTCCGCCCCGGCGGGAACAGAACGCAACGAACAGAACGCAACGAACAGAACGCAACGAACAGAACGCAACGAGAGGAGATGATTCGTGGCCCGGCGTGCTGGCGTCAAGGGGACCCGCGGGTCGATCCTGGAAGAGGCGACCCGCTTGTTCGGGTCGCAGGGCTATACGGGCACCACCATGCGCGATATCGCCGCGGCGGTGGGCGTCCTGCCGGGCAGCCTCTATGCGCACATCGACGGCAAGGAGACCCTCCTGCTCGAGATTGTCGAAGCGGGAATCGATAAGTTCCTGGCCCTCGGGTACGCCGCCGTCGCGGGACCGGGGAATCCCGAGGATCGTCTCCGGCAGCTGATCAAGGGCCATGTCGCGATCGTCGCGCAGAATGCCGAACGCACCCTTGTCGTCTTCCACCAGTGGCGCTATCTCACCGGCGAGAACCTTTCCCGGGTGGTCGAGAAACGCCGCCAATATGAGGCCATAATGACGACCGTCGTGGAAGATGGCCGCCGGGCCGGGATATTCAACCCCAAGCTCGACCTGAAAACCTCGGTGCTCGGCCTGCTCGGGGCGCTGAACTGGACCGCCGAGTGGTACAAGCCCGACGGCCCGGACACCGGCGAGGAAATCGGCGAGCGCCTGGCCGACGCAGTCCTGCTCGGCCTCAAGGACCGCTAAACCCGTCGGCTGACCATGATCGTGGGCGGCTACTGCCCCCATAAGGGATGTTTCTGCCCACGATAACGGGCCGGAGTTCCAGGTAGCGGGGCAGCATGAAGCGCGGCAGGTTCTCGGTGAGCCACCGGTGGAACTCGTCCATCTCGACCGGCCGCTCATCGGAGCTAATAACGTCCAGCTTCACCTCGTGCTCGCCCGGCACCGTAGCCTCCAATGCCTAAACAAGTGTTGGTTACGTTGGCATGAGCCGCTTCAGCCCGTCAACCGCCGCCCGGGCGGATGCTCGCGTACTCGAGCGCCCACCACACCTCTACCAGGGTGTCCGTGCTGCTGAGGTCGGCGCCGGTCAGCGCGTGGAAGCGGCTCAGCCGGTACCTGATCGTGTTCGGGTGCACGGACAGCGACCGCGCGGTGTCCCCGATCGAGCGGTGCTGCCGCAGGTAGGCCTGCACCGTGCCGAGGATCTCGGCCGAGCCCGGATGGGCCGTCACCGGCCCCAGGTACCTGCGGGAAAGCTGCTCGCCGAGTTCGTCGTGCTGCTCGACCGCGACGCGCACCGAGAGCGAAGAACTGTCGATGACACCGGCCCGCCGGTACCGCAGGGCCACGTTGAGCACCCGCGTCGCTTCGCCGAACGCGTGCGGGATACCGCCCAGCCGGGCCGGGCCGCCGACCGCGATCACCGCGTCCTCGAGCGGCGCCGGCCGGGCCGTGCTGATGGCCACGACGTCGTTGTCGAACGGGGCTACCAGCGGCCGGAAGCTGCTCGCGCGCGACTCGAGATGGCGGCTCAGCCGGTGGGTGTCGCCGAGCCGATGGCGTCCGCGCAGCACCCAGTAGTCGCGGTCGGGCAGCATGCCGTGCACGGCGCCGCCCGCGGCCAGGTCCGCCGGATCCAGGCTTCCGGCCAGCAGCCGGTGCAGGAAGGCGATCCGGTGCTGCTCGTCGCGGCGTGCGGTGTCGATGTCGACCTGCTGACGCGCCGACACCAGCACGTCGCTGTACCGGTCGGTCAGGTCCCACAGGATCCGGGTCCCGGCCAGCACGGCCCACGGGTCCGCGGCCGCGGCGGACGCCTCCTCGATGAAGGCGTCGCGCAAGACGCTGATCACGGCCCGGTACGCCTTGACCACGTCGTCGGTCGGTATGCCCTGCACGGCGCGGCGCTGCCCGGACGCCCGCTCGTCCTCCTCGATGTCGGCGGGCAGCATGTCGCGCTGTTCGAGGGTCGCCACCACCCGGGCGACGTTGCGCGCGCAGGACCGGCGGAGATCCGCCTCCGGCACCGGGTCGTAGGAGCGGAACCGCCGTAGCTGGACCAGCTGCGCCTCGACCAGCTCGACCAGCTCGGCCCGGCGGGCCCGCAGCCCGTTCGGCGACGGCTCATGCAGGACCAGCTCAGCCTCGGCCTGACCCACGAGGCGCTGGCCGCGCTGTCCCTGCAAGGAGCCCTGGTGCAATTGCACACGTGGCCTCGATTTCTTGATTTGCGATTCGCAATCTGAGGTAATATGCGCGGTGGGGGGATGACGGGTACCGGCGTGACGCGCGCGTAGCCTGCGCTCCCCTAGCCTAGCGGTCCGCGCGGACCCGGGAGCGGCCGGGAACGCGCCGCGGTAGCGCAAAGGGGACGTGCTGGTGGCGTGCGACGGAGACTGGCGGACGACCTTCCGGCCGGATATCCCCAGCGCGGCACGCATCTACGACTACCTACTGGGCGGTAAGGATAATTACCCGGCTGACCGGGCGGTGGCCGAGTCGATGATCGCCCAGCTGCCGAACGTGCGGCTGGCGGTCCAGTGGAACCGGGCGTTCCTGCGCCGGGTGGTCCGCTACCTGGTCGGTGAGGCGGGCATCCGGCAGATCATCGATATCGGCGCCGGGCTGCCCACCGTCGGCAATACCCACGAGATCGCCCTGCAGGCCTCCCCGGATGCGCGGGTGGTCTACGTCGATCATGACCTGGTCGTCCTGGCGCACGCCAGGAACATGCTGCACGGCGTCCCGAACACGGCGATCATCGAGCAGGACCTGCTCGCGCCGGATAAGATCCTGGCCGACCCGGCGCTGCGGGACCTGATCGATTTCAGCGAGCCGGTGGCCTTCTTGTTCTTGTCCATCCTGCACTTCGTCTCCGATGAGGATGACCCGGCCGGGCTCATCGCGCGGCTGCTTGAGCCGTTCCCGGCGGGCAGCCATGTCGCGATATCGCACGCCACGCCCGACACTGTCCCCGAGGTCAGCGACGTGGAGCGGGTCTTCGATCAGGCGACCGAACAGGCCCATGTCCGCAGCCGGGCCGGCATCGTGAAACTCGTGGCGGGCATGGAGCTGATCGAGCCGGGCCTGGCCTGGCCGCCGCTATGGCGGCCGGACCCCGGCGACCCGGTGCCCGCCAGCGCCGCCGAGTCGTATTACTGCGTGCTGGTCGCCCAGAAGCCGTGATCGGCCGGCTGACCCGCACCAGCTAAGGTGCGGATACATGACGGCTGACTCGCCCCGCCCCGCAGACCTGCTCGAACTGTTTCCCGAGCACAGCTCGGTCACGCCTGAAGGGGAACTGGTCATCGGCGGCGTCGGAGCCCGGGACCTCGCCGAACGTTTCGGCACGCCCGCCTACATCGTGGACGAGGCGGGCCTGCGGAACCAGGCCCGCCGGATGCGCGAGGGCCTCGCCGCCCGCCATCCGGACTCCGAGGTGGTGTTCGCCTCCAAGGCGTTCCCCTGCCTGGCGGCTTACCAGCTGTTCGCCGCCGAGGGACTGAGCATCGACGTCGCCGGGGCGGGCGAACTCGTCATGGCCCTGGCCGCGGGGGTCCCGCCCGAGCGCATGTACCTGCACGGCAACGCCAAAACCACCGCCGAGCTGACGATGGCCCACCAGGTCGGCGTCGGGACCGTGGTGGTGGACAACTTCGACGACATCGACCGGCTGGAGCAGCTGGCCACCCGCCCGCAGCCGGTGCTGATCCGGATCATCCCCGGGATCGCGCCGGAAACCCACGAGTCGCAGTCCACCGGCGGCGCCGACTCCAAGTTCGGCCTTCCCCTCGACCAGGCCCGCGAGGCGATCGCCCGCATTCGCGCCAGCCAGAAGCTGCGCCTGGATGGGCTGCACCTGCACATCGGGTCGCAGATCCTGGACACCGAGCCGTTCGCCCGGGCGGTGGAGGCGGTGGCCGCGCTCGGCGCCTTCGGTGTCTACGACGTGGGCGGCGGCCTCGGCGTCCGGTACACCCGCAAGGACGAGGCTCCCACCGTGGAGCAGTATCTCGACGCCGTCACCGCAGCGGCCCGCGCGTATCTGCCGTCCGGCGTCAAGCTCGTGATCGAGCCCGGCCGGTCCCTGGTGGCCCGCTCGTGCACCACGTTGTACCGGGTCACCACGGTCAAGCGCACCGGCCGCACGTTCGTCGCGGTCGACGGCGGCATGGCCGACAACCTCGACGTGGCGCTCACCGGGCAGGGGTTCGAAGCGGCGGTCGCGACGCGCCTGTCCGCCGCACCGGACGAGGTGGTGAACCTGGTCGGCCGCCAGTGCGAGTCGGGTGACCTGCTGGTGGCCGGCCTCGGCCTGCCCGCGCCGAAAGTCGGTGACCTGATCGCCATGCCGGTCACCGGGGCGTACACCTACACGATGGCCAACAACTACAACGGGGCCCTCAAACCGCCAATCGTGTTCTGCCGGGACGGGCGGGCGCGGCTGGTGGCCGAGCGCGAAACCCATGAGCACGTGCTGGCCCTGCACCGCCCCGCCCTCGACATCGACTGGTAAACCATCGGTTCCCGTCCGGCAACGCGGTTGTGACCAGTTCCTGCAGGTGGACAACCGATCGCGGCCACGGTTTGTGGTCCGCCACAACGACGCGCGCGCCCCGGCGGTACCTAACTGGTCGCCTGTGCTGGCAGACGACGGCTCACGACCCCCTGCCCCTGCCCCGGCCCGGAACCTGGACCGGGAGAACGCCGCGCTGCGCGAGCTCGTCACCGTGTACCGGTACCTGTCCGGGCTGGCCCTGCAGGACGCGGACCTGGCCGGGGTGGTGCGGCTGATCTCCGACCGGACGGCCGCGACCGTCGCCGTCCTCACCCAGCTGATGGACGTGCTGACCGCGGCGGCGCCCGGCGTGACCGAGGAGAAGGCCGCCGCCGACGTGCGGGAGCGCATGGTCCACCCCCGGCTCGGCCAGGTGCTGCGCGCTTCCCGGCTCAGCCAGCGGGCGCTAAGACTGCCGAAGGTCGGCGGCATGCCCGCCATCATTGTCGCGCCCGTGCTGGTCGGCGACGAGGTCCCGTCCTACCTGGTCACCATCGACCCGGCGGAGAACATCTTCGGCGAGGACATGAGCCTGCTGGTGACCGAACACGCGGCCACCATCTGCGGGGTCATCCTCGGCCGCGAGCGTGTGGTGGCCGCCGCCGCCCGCCGCGTCCGCGATGACCTGGTGGAAGGCCTGCTGCTCGGCCGCGGCCGCGACCACGCCGACGTGAGCCGCTGGGCCGCACACCTCGGCTACGACCCGGCCTGCGACCACAACGTGATGGCGATCGCGTTCGACCTGCCGGCGACCGCTGTCACCCAGGGCGCTCCCAACCACGGAGATGGCGCGCCGCAGCGGCAGCGGATCTGGGAGAGCATCGAGCACTTCGTCGCGACCCGGGCACCGGACGCGATCATCTCGGCGCGTGAGTCCGAGGTGGTGGTGGTCACCGCGGCGCCGGACGGCGCCGGCCCGTCCGCCACCATGGACGCGCGCCAGCTCGCCGCCGCGTGCCTGGCCCGCCTGGCCGAGCTGTTCCCCGCCGCCAAGGTCGTCATCGGGATCGGCGGGACCTGCCGCGACCCGCGGGAGGTCGCGCGCTCCTACGCGCAGGCGCAGCGCACCACCCAGACCCTGCAGCGGCTCGGCCGGTCCGGGGCCGTCTCGGCGTTCGGCGACCTCGGCATCCTCCGGCTGCTGCTCCAGGTGCCCGACCTGGCCGAGCTGAGGTCGTTCGCCGCCGACGTGCTCGGCAAGCTGAGCATGCACGAACACGAGCACAAGTCGGCGTACCTGGCCACGCTGGCCTGCTACTTCCGGGAGAACAACAGCCCGCAGCGAGCCTCGCGCATCCTGCACGTCCACCCCAACACGGTGGCCTACCGGGTCAAGCGCATCGAGGAGATCACCGGGCTCCGGCTCGACAACTACACCGACCGGCTCATCGCGCAGGTGGCCCTGGAGATCCTCGACTCGCTCGGGGACGAGCCGTGACCGCCCTCCTCGGCCTCGGACAGCGCGTGCTGGTGTGCGACGGCGCGATGGGCACCATGCTGCACGCGGCCGGCGCCGCGCTGGACGGCTCGCTGCCCGAGCTCAACCTGTCCGACCCCGGCCTGGTCAGCACCATCCATGAGAGCTACCTCATCGCCGGCGCGGACATCATCCAGACCAACACGTTCGGGGCCAACCGGCTCTGGCTCGGCGACCACGGCTTCCCCGACCAGGTGGACGAGATCAACCGGGCCGGGGTCCGGATCGCCCGCGCGGCCCAGGACCGGTGCGATCGCGCCGTCCTGGTCGCCGGGTCGGTGTCGCCCGCCGTCACCGCGCTGCAGCGACGCCGCATCGGATCGGCCGAACGCATCGAGGTGATCCGCGAGCAGATCCGGTGCCTGCTGGCCGCCCCCGCCGTCGACATCCTCATCCTCGAGACGTTCGGCTACCTCGACGAGCTGGTCGAGGCGATCGGAGTGGCAAACGACATAACCGACGTGCCCATCGTCGCGCAGGCCACCTTCGCCGACGACGCGCACACCCTGGGCGGGGAGACCCCGCGCGAGGTCGCCACCGTGCTGAGCGCCCTCCCGGTGGCCATGCTCGGCACCAACTGCACCATCGGCCCGCAGCGGATGCTCACCGTGGCCGAAGACCTGGTGCGGTACGCGTCGGTGCCGGTCAGCGCCCAGCCGAACGCGGGCCAGCCGCGGCGCACCGGCCCGCGCAGCTTCGAGTTCAGCATCGACGGCGGCTACTTCGCCCGGTACTTCCGCCGGTTCGCCGAGGCCGGGGTTTCCCTGGTCGGCGGCTGCTGCGGCACCACCCCCGCGCACATCCGCGCCGCCGCCGACGCTGTCCGACCCGAGACCAGGTCCCGGCGCGCTCACCCCGCCGGAACCGGACCGGCCCAGGCCAGCGAGTCGCCGGGTCCAACCGCCCCGGCCGCCGGAACCCTGCCCGATCAGCTAGCCAGCCGCCGGTTCATCGTCGCGGCCGCGATCGCGCCCGGTGGGCGGCCCGCCGACACGGTGCAGGCCGCGACGCTGCTGCAGGCGCACGGCGTCGGGGTGTTCGCGGTCCAGCCGCAGGAAAGCGCCCGCACCCACTCCGATTCCCTGGACATGGCGCTGCACCTGCAGCAGCAGGCCGGCGTGGAGACCATCGCCACGCTGTCCACCTGGGACAAGACCATCATGACCCTGCAGGCCGAACTGCTCGGCGCGCACGCCCTCGGCGTCCGCGGCGTGATCTGCACCACCGGCAGCCCGCCGGTGCTCGGCGACTACCCGGCCGTGGACGGCATCTGGGAGGTCGACTCGCTCGGCCTGATCGCGCTGCTGGCCGGCCTGAACGCCGGCCGCGACTCCAACGGGCTCACGACGGCCACGCCCCAACCGTGCTAGCGCCGCTCCTCGCCGCCGTAGGCTGAGGTTCTTTTATTGACGCCGAACGAACCTGGTCCCCGCCATCCTCACGGGAACAAGCGGTCCAGGTCCAGCTCGGTGATCTCCCAGTCCTTGCCCATGTCCCTGAGCACCGCTGCCCTGGTTTTCATGCGACCCTCCTGCGGTATCCGCCGCCATCATCCGCCAGGCGCGCCCCCGCGGTAACTGTGTCCGGCCCCAAGAGTGCCGCCCCCATCTTGGCTTCCCAGGCCAGCGCCCACCGTGCGCCCGGCGCTGGGGGCGGAGAGCCATCACGAGGCGGAAGGCAAGGGCGAACGTGCGCTCCGCACCAACGACAGGCCCGGTGAGGATCGGCGAATCGTTCGAAGGCCAGCACGGATGCGGCAGCCGATTCACTTGGTGAAAAAGGCGCTAACCCCGCCATACCCGTCCCTGGATGAGCACCCCATTGTGGATGAGGAAGCTGCGGACCACGTTGGCGTTCACCACCGCCTGCTTCCCGGTCCAGCCTTGCTCGGCGGCGAACTCGTCGAGCCAGTTATTGATCGCCTCCCGGCGCTTGACGCTGAGGAACCGCTCTCCCGTTGCCTTCTTGCGCAGGATGCAGAAGGTGACGAGTTCGTCAGGCGACTTCTCGACCTTGGCGCAGAAGTCCGCGAGAATCCGGAGCTTGCGCTCGCGGACCTCTGCTGGGTCGTGGTCGTGACCTGAGCCCGCCGCCCATTGCTCAACGGATGCCTGGGATTCGATGCCCTGGCTCGTCACAACGGCAGCCCGAAGCGGTCGGCGAGTTGCTTGATCTCCTGCATCCGCTGCGCAGCGTCGGCCGGCATCGGTTCCTGGATCATCCCCTCGCGCTTCAGCCGCTCGGTGACCCCGGGAATCTCCGCCCACGGATTGCCGTACTGGCCGCGGTAGAAACTCTCGGACAGCGGCCTGCGCGGTCGCTGCCCGCCGCCCTTGGGATCCTCCGCCGGGTAGCCGACCAGCAGGATCCACATCGGAACCCAGTGATCCGGCACCTTCAGGACATCCTTGGCACCCGCGGCGTTGAAGGCGTGCAAGCCGACACCTAGGCCCTCATCGACCCCGGCGAGCATGGCCTGGGCGATGGCCAGTCCGGCCTCCACGGATACCGCCCAGGTGGTAGCCAGCTGATCCTTGGACAGCGGCTCAAGAACCTGGGGGTAGACGAGGTCGTCCACATACGGGTGTGTCCACCCGTGGGTCACCGGCAGCGCGCCCAGGTCGACCAGTTCCTTGAGGCGGTCCTGGGCGCCGTTGACGAAGGTAGTGTCGCCGTACCAGAAGATCGTCACCGGAGCTAGGTCGATCTGCACCGTCGTGGTTGGTGTCTTCAGCTGTTCGCGGACCTCGTCGGTGAGCTCGTCGCGATAACAGACAATGGCCTTCGCGAAGTCGGCGTTGACCGCCCGTGAGGCGCGGTTAGCTGCCTCCAGCATCACCTGGATCTTCTCCGGTTCCACTGGCCGGTTGGGGTCGAAGAACCGGATCGTTCGCCGGTTGCCGACCACCTGCTTGAATTCCATGATTGCCTCGCTTCCGGCTGTCGCCAGCCCTTTGATGAACTCCTCGCCCGTCAGTCGCCTATTGACTGGGAAACCGCGACCTTGGCCGTCACCCTCAGGTGGACAGCACCGTGACCACCATCGCCGCTGCATCGGTGCCGAGGAATCCGCCGCCATTCTGGGCGAGCGCCACGCGCGCCCCCGCCACCTGTCGCTGTCCGCACCGGCCGCGAAGCTGCTGGGTCAGCTCGACCAGCTGCGCGCATCCGGTCGCGCCGATTGGATGCCCCTTCGACAGCAGGCCGCCGCTGGGGTTGACCGGTATCCGGCCGCCGAGCGCAGTCGACCCAGAGGCCAGCAGGGCCGGGCCCTCGCCCTCCCCGCACAGGCTGAGCTCCTCGTAAGTGATGAGCTCGGCTGGGGCGGCCGCATCATGGAGCTCGACCACGTCAAGGTCCCCGGGTCCCACGCCAGCCTGCTCGTAGGCTGCGTGCGCCGCCCGCTCGACCGCACCGGGCTCGCCGGGTCCACGGTCCCGTCCGCTGACCAGGGCGCAGGCGCGGACCCTGACCCCTGCCCCGAGGCGCCGGGCCACCTCGGGAGAGCAGACGACAAGCGCCGCCGCCCCGTCGCCGATCGGCGAGCACATGAGCAAGGTGAGCGGTGGCGCGATCTCGCGGCTGGCGAGCACGTCTTCGGCGGTGACCTCGGTGCGGTACTGCGCGTAAGGGTTCAGCGCCGCGTGCCGGTGGCTCTTGACCGCGACCTGCGCAAAATCCTCCCGGGTAGCACCGCTGCTCTTCATGTACGCGCGCGAACTCGCCGCGTAGACATCCATAAAGAACGAACGTTTGCCGCCCGCCTGCCCGGACTTCGCATCGCCGCCCGTTTCGGCAGGCCACGAGTCGGCCTGCTCGGGAAGCGGTGAGCCGGCCGAGCCGGACGACGCCCACTGTTGCAGCTCGGCGAGCTGCAACTGGTCCACCGCCGTTCCGATGGCGGCGAACGAGCGCGACCTGTCTTCGTGGGTCAGCTTCTCCGACCCGACGGCGAGCGCAACGTCGACGGCTCCCGACCCGACCGCCATGCAGGCGAGATGGAAAGCCGAGGAAGCCGACGCGCAGGCGTTCTCGACGTTCACCATCGGCACGCCGAGCAGCCCGGTGTAGCGCAGCGCGACCTGGCCCCGGATCATTTCCTGGTTGGTGAGAATGCCTGCCACCGCGTTGGAGAAGAACACCATGCCGATGTCGGCGGCGGTGACACCCGCGTCGTCGAGCGCGCCGTGCGTCGCCTCCTCGGCGAGGGCCCGGATCGTCGTGTCCGGGAACTTGCCGAAGCGGGTCATCGCCGCCCCGGCTACGTAGACCTCACGCATCAGCCACCTCCATAACCAGCCATCGTTGCTCAGGCCCGCTCCACGCGGTAGCCGGACTGCTCCCGGTCCCAGGTGCCGGAAGTAACCCCCCGCGCCTTCAGTGCGGCGTACTGAATCCGCTGCGTCTCCGTCTTGGGCAGCGACTCGGCGAACTCCACGTAGCGCGGGATGGCGTAGTACGCCATCTTGCCCTGGCAGTAGTCGAGGATTTCCTCGGGCTTCGGCTGTTCGTCTGGCTGCGCCACAACGGTGATCTTGACCTCGTCCTCGCCGAGCTCGGAAGTCACGGCGTGCGCAGCGCTCTCCAGCACCTTCGGGTGGGAGTTGACGACCGTCTCCACCTCCCACGCGGAGATGTTCTCGCCCAGCCGGCGAATGGACTCCTTCTTCCGGCCGCGATAGTAGAAAAAGCCGTCCTCGTCGTATTCGGCAAGGTCGCCGGAATGGAACCAGCCGCCGTGGTAAGCCTGCTCCGTCGCCTCGGGCAGATTCTCGTAGTAGGTCGTCGGCCCGGCCGGATGGCGAAACGCGAGTTCGCCCACCTGCCGCGGCTTCAGTGGCCGGTCATCCTCGCCCACCACGCGGAACTCGACCCCGGCCACGCCGGACCTGCCCATCGAGCCGACCCGGCCTGCGTCGTTGAGCAGGATTCCCGGCGAGTCGACCATCCCGAACCACTCGATGATCCGCACGCCGAACCGCCGCTGGAACTCCTCCCACCGGTCCGGCGGGCAGCCGGCGGAGAGCACCACCCGCACCTGGTGGTCTGTGTCGCTTGGCCCCGGCGGCTGCTTCAGCAGGATCGAGATCATCCCGCCGAGCGTGTTGAACTCCACAGCCTCATACCGTCGGCAGTCGTCCCAGAACCGGGAGGCACTGAACCGCGGGGCGAGGGCGAACTTGGCGTCCAGGATCATCGACCCGATCGCTGACACGAGCAGCGCGTTCCCGTGGTAGAGCGGCAGCGGCGTATACATGGTCTCCCCGGGCCGTACACCCGAGGAGCGCAGCAGCACCTGCAGCGGCGTGGTGTCGTACTTGTTCGCGACCACGCCCTTCGGCGGCCCGGTGGTGCCCGAGGTGTACATCATCCCGACGCTCCCGGCCGGCTCGGCCAGTTCGACATCGGGCTCACGGTCAGCAGCCGACATGAGCCGTTCGAAGTCCCAGTCGGCGCCGTTGCCCGCGGGCCCGCCGAAGACCACGGTGTGCCTCAGCCCCGGCAGGTCGTCGGCCACCGCGGCCAGCGCATCGCGCAGATCGTCCTGGAAGATGACCGCCGCGGCGCCGGAGTCCTGCAGGATGTGCTGCAGCGCTGGGCCCCGCTGCGAGATGTTCACCGGCACCGACGCGGCGCCGATGAACACGATGCCGAGGTGGGCCCACAGGAACTCGGGGCGGTTACCCATCAAGATGGCCACCCGCTCCCCTGGGCGTACCCCGAGTTCGAGCAGTCCGTTCGCCGCCCGGCGCGCGTTCGACAGCACATCCCGCCAGGCGATCTCGGCATCCTGCCACTTCAGCCAGGTGGCATCGGGATGCTCGGCAACACGCTGCCTGATGACCTGCTCGACCGGGCCCTGCGCGCGTGCCACACCGCACCGTCCTGTCTACGTGTGCCAGTCCTGCATGTGCCGCCGGATGGACGGGGTCACCGTCGAGCCGTCGTAGTAGCGCTCGTAGAACGCCGGGTCGACGTGGTGCACGACCGCGCCGAAGTTGCACTGCATCGGGTTGAAGTAGACCGGGCATTGCCCGTAGTGCTCGACGCAGTAGTCCACGTAGGCGATGCACGCCTCGACAGCCCAGTCGGAGACCCGGGTGGCCGGGTCGTTCACGATGGCCCGGACCGTGTCCGCGGTGAACGGCCCGCCGTGGCGAATCATCCAGTTGTCCTCGCCCCGCGACATCGTACGGCCCTCGCCGTACTTCTCCTCCATCATCGCGGTCATCACCGCCCGGCCGTCCGGGTACCGGGGCGACGGCACGTAGGTCGCCTCCTTGATCCCCTCCACGCCGAAGATCTTCAGCGCGCCGGATGCCGCCGGGGCACGCTCGTTCAACGGCTCGGCCCGGAAACCCAGCCCCTGCGCGAGGGCAGGGAACGCACCCATGAGGATGTCGTCGAAGTACCCGCAGAAGATCCAGTTTCCAAGCCCCATCGCCTCCGCGGCCAAACGCATGTTCTGCACCATCGAGCCCGGAGGGTAGGTCTCGACCTGGAAGATGAACTGCTCGATCTGGCTGATCGTCACCGGGAACTCGAGCTGCCCCTCCTTCACCCAGGGACCGACGCCAGCGGGCTCGCCGGTCCGGTCGTCAGTCCAGTAAAGGTGCCAGGCGTCGAAGAGGTTCAGCATGACGCTGAAGTACAGCCAGCCGATGTCGGTGATCGGGATGAACCACGTCTGCCCGTCCCGGTTGAGGTTGAACTGGTAAGGGCCGAACAGGGAGGCGTTCGGGGCCCCGGGCGCGCGCAGCGCCCAGTCGATATCGGGCCTGTGATCGAGAACCTGGTGCATTCCGCGGCGGTACCACGACAGCACCTTCCCGTAATCGTCTTCGCCCTGGATCTCTACCGCACGCTCCCGCTCGTCGCCCGGGTTGTAGATGAACGCGCCCTCGTCCTTGATGACGAGCAGGTCGTGCGCGAACGAGTTACCAGGCCCAGCGGCCGTCCGCCCGGCGATCGTGACCAGCTCGTGGAATCCGCCGTGCACCGCGATATCCCAGTGCGCCATGCCGTTCGGCCCGCATGCCGACCAGGTGATGATCGCTTCCTCCACCTCGGTGAGCGGCACCACTGGCCCGCTCGAGGTGAACGCCAGCGGTCCGGGTTCCTGGCGGATGCTGCGGCCGGTCGAGCTGCGGTGCTCCTCCTGCCCGTTTTCGATCGAATACCCTTGTCCGACCCGGCGGCTGCGAAGCGTCGCGAGCAGCTGCGGCAGCGGCCGTGTCTGTTCGAAGTACCGCCGGAGCTGGCGCTTGTCCTCCTCGCTGACGGGCGCTGACTTCGGGAACGGTACGGTCACAGACATGTCAGCCTCCTGGTGCCCTGGAGGGCTCTCCTGGTTGCTCGCTAGGCGCTTGCCTACATCCTCACGCCAGGGCGCCGGCTGATGTCAAGGGCGAGAGGGATCCGGCGTCAAGCCGGCGCAGCGAGCGGGCGGAAACGCGAAGGCTTCTGGTCCAGCCGCGGTTAACAAGCTTGATCCTTAACGGAAGCCGCCGGTGCTCTCCACCGCCTGTCGGTCCGCGCCCCGGCTGGTGGCCGCTCCGGAAGACCCTCCAGGATTACAGTCACCAAAAAGAAGAGCTTCCCGAATGCCGCGAGAATATGGGCGTCCCGGACCATCCGCAGCAACGACACCGAGCCAGGACGATCAGCGTTGACATGGATACTTCACGGCACCTAGCCTCATTCTGGCGTCTATTTCCTCCCTGCTATCGGCGCTTTTGCCGCCGGTGGTTCTTGAAAGCATCCGCCGACTTGAGTTCCGCTAGGCGAGGAGGGGTGAATGTGGCATCGTCAATTTTCGTCCGCCCCGACGGCGAGGCCGATATCGTCGCGCGGGGCCCCGACGGCACGCTGATGTACTACTGGGCCGCGCCCGGCTCCCCGTGGCGCAGCGTGCAGGTCGCCGGGCCCGGGACGACGGTCTCGGCACCGTCGGTTTTCGTCCGCCCCGACGGCCAGGCGGACATCGTCGCGCGGGGCCCCGGCGGCACGCTGATGTACTACTGGGCCGCGCCCGGCTCCCCGTGGCGCAGCGTGCAGGTCGCCGGGCCTGGTGCGACGTATTCTGCGCCGTCGGTTTTCGTGCGCCCGGATGGCGAGGCGGACATCGTGGTGCGAGGTCCCGACTTCTCGCTGATGTACTACTGGGCCGCGCCCGGTCTTAGCTGGCGCAGCGTGCAGGTCGCCGGGCCCGGGACGACCGGTTATATACCGTCAGTTTTCGTGCGCCCGGATGGCGAGGCGGACATCGTCGCGCAGGGCGCCGATTCCTCGCTGATGTACTACTGGGCCGCGCCCGGTTCCCCCTGGCAAAGTACGCAGGTCGCCGGGAGCAGGACGACCTTCTCGGCGCCGTCGGTTTTCGTGCGCCCGGATGGCGAGGCGGACATCGTGGTCCGAGGCCCTGACAACACGCTGATGTACTACTGGGCCGCGCCCGGTTCCCCCTGGCAAAGTACGCAGGTCGCCGGGGCCGACACGACGATGTCATCCTCGCCGCCGTCGGTTTTCGTGCGCCCGGATGGCGAGGCGGATATTGTCGCCGTGGGCCCTGACAACACGCTGATGTACTACTGGGCCGCGCACGGCTCTCGGTGGCGCAGTGCGCAGGTCGCCGCGGCCAGGAAGACGTTCCTGGCAGCTTCGATCTTCGTGCGTTCCGACGGCGCGGCCGACGTCGCCGCGCAGGGGCCCGACGACACGCTGTTGTACTGCTGGGCCGCGCCCGGCTCCGTCTGGTACAGCACGCAGATAAGCCCGCCGCCTCGGCCCAATGGCAGCAGATAAAGCCTATTGCCCAGATGACTCTGCGCCATTACGACAGCGGGTATCGCAGGGAGGTCTGGGCTTGCTCCGGTGGCCAGATCACGCGCCGCATGCCGTCCTGCCACTGAACGGTCAGCACGTGGTGCCCCACTTGCTGACGCGTCTTCGGGTCGAGCCGGAACGGAGCGAACATAGTCGTGCACTCAAGGGCGCAGGCGGCTGCGGCCAGCGCAGCGTCGTCGGCGGTTCCGGCCTCGCGGAGGCACCGCGCCGCGATAACGCCGGCCGCGAAGGCTTGCGCGGCCGGGTACGGCGGGTCACCGCCTGCGCGGTAGCGATAGGCAGCAACGAATTCGGCCGCCGGCGGCCCCGTATCGGGGGTCGGCGCGGTCTCCGCTAGCCACTGCGCGGGACCTAGCAGTCCCTCCCGTGCGCCCCCGAGGTCAGCCAGAACCTCCTCGACCCCAGCCCCGACGAATCCGGCCGCCCGCCACCGCCGCCCCGGCAGGAGCCGCCGCGCCGCGGCGACCTCCGCCGCGAATCGCCCGACGGCCAGCAGCATGTCCGCATGCTGGGCTGCCGCGTCCAGCCTCCCTCCGGTGACCCATAGCCCGAGCCGGCCCGCCTCGCGCACGGCACCGCCGGCGACCGCGCGGCTGAACCCCGTATCGTCGGCCAGGACGCAGACCGAATGCAGGTCCGGGTCCGCCTGCCGCACGGCCTGGATCGCGCCGTGAAAGTAGGTATCCGCTGGCGCGAGCACCGTGACGACATTCTGTGCCGCAGGCACTCGCGCGCCGCCATGATTCCAGATAAGCCTGGACGTCGCCGTGGCGACAGCCGCCGCCGGGCTGCTGCCGTAAGGGCCGAACAGCAGATCTGCCGGCATCTGCTCGGCGCGCGCGAGTGCGGCAACAGGATCTCGGCCCGTGTCCAAGACGGTGAGCTCGATCTTCGGCGAGAACCGGCGATTGTGCCACGCGGCCCACAGGTTCAGCGCGGTCGCCCCGGCCCGCCCGTAGCCGCCAAGCTCGCCGGACAGCGGTGTTACCAGGGCAGCGTGCAGCATGGCCTTGGCCTGCCGGGGAGTCACGGCAGGCCCCGGCGACTCCTGCGGTCAGGGCAGCGAGTCATGGGCGGCATGGCCCGCGTTGCCGATCCGGTCTTGCCGCACCTGCCAGTACTCCAGCGCCCACCACACCTCGATGATGACCTCGGTGTCGGTGAGATCGGCACCGGTCATAGACGTGTACTTGTCCAGCCGGTACCGCAGCGTGTTGCCATGGATGAGCAAGGCATCTGCCGCCGCCTGTATCCGCCGGTGGCTGGCGAGGTACACCTGGACCGATCGCAGGATCTCCTCGGCCATCGGGGCGGCGTCCAGCACCGTGGCCACGTACCGATCGAACAGCGCCGCGCCGATGTCGCTTTCCTCGACCACGGCAATCCGGACGGAAAGCGACTCCCGGTCTACCAGGCCATGTCTGCGGTACCTGACCGCGACGTTGAGCAGCCGCGTGCACTCGGCGAAAGCCTGCGCGAGCACCGGCAGCGGACGCGGCCCGACCGTCGCGAGCACGGTGAGGTCGTCGTTCACGGATGGCCGCTGGCAGGTGATGCCGGCCAGATCGCCGTCAATGGGGCCGACCAGCGGCGCGAAGTGCTCCGCGGCGCAGGTGAACTCGATGTGGCGGCTGAGGGACTGCAGGGTTCCCTGCGGATGCCGAGCCCGGAACACCCAGTGCTCGCTGTCGGGTTCGAGCCCGTACGCCGAGCCGAACTGGACGACCTCCGACGGCAGCAGGCTGCCGTTGAGCACGCGCTGCAAGAAGGCCAGCTTCTGGCGCTCGTCGCGGCGGGCGAAGTCCATGTCGATGTCGTGCCGGGCCTGCATGAGCACCCCGCTGAGGCGGTCCGTCATGTCCCATAGGCGCCGGGTGCCGACCAGGATGATGTTGGACGGTATCGCCGCGGCACTGGCCCGGGCGATGAACTCATCGCGCAGGACGGAAAGCACCGCCCAGTAGCACGCGACCACGTCTTCCGCGGGCACGCCCTGCACGGCCCGGCGCCGGGCCGACTTGGCCTCGTCCTCGGAAATTTCGGTCGGCAGAATATCGCGGCCGTTCAGCGTCTCGACCACGCGGAGCACATTGCGCCAGCACGACCGGTGCAGGTCTTCGTCGGGCACGTCGTCGTAGGAGTGAAACTTGCGGCACACCCCTACCTGACGCCACGCCAGGTCGTCCGCCGACGTCCGCAGCTGCTCTGCGATCTCGCTGAGCTGCTCGAGCTGACCAACGCCCATGGTGGATCACCTCGCCTGGGGAGGACTCCACTACGCCCAAAAGGAACGTTAGTCGCAATCTGCCGGAATCGGATCACCGGCGCCGTTGGAAATAACTCCGATTCAAGCCCTCCCGATTCGTAAAAGCCTACATCGTGATCTGCGTCACACACCAGTAGCATGAAATTTGCGGGCCAGCCTGATGATCGAGCAGCCCATGTCAATCTGCCCAGGCCGGCCCCGCGGCGGACCAGTCAGGAAGAGGGTGAGTCATGGCTGTCCAAACCGAGCATGTACTCTTCAGGCCGGAGTATCAGGCCGGCGAGCAGGGCAAGACCCTGGCGCCAACGGAGCAGCAACAGCTGTCTCACGCGTTTACCGAGACGCCGTCCGTATTCCAGCTGCTGAGCACGGTGCGCAGTCGCCGCTTCGGCATGGGGTACCGCTATGAGACCGGCGAGTCAGAGACTCTGTCGTGGAGCCAGAACCGCACGGTTACCACTGAGCGGGGTCCACTCGCCTACAAGTCGGCCTTTGACCCGCACCCGCTGACCGAGGTGGAGGAGGCGCTGATCGCGTGGGCCGCCTGCGGGCCCAATGGCGTGATCGCCGCCGACCTGCCGGTCACGGGGAACATGAACACGTGGCTGTGCTGGGCGGGCCGGACCATCCCGGCGCCCTGCAACGACCTGGCCGTGGACCTCTTCATCGTCAACGACAAGGGCACATGGATGTACCGGCCAGTAGCCGAGCGCCGCGCCCCGGTCGAGATCCACAACGACGACGATCTCTGGAAGGTCCTCGACTGGTATCGCGAGGGCAAGGTCAAGGTCTCCGACCAGCGGATCGACATCGGCGCGGAGCTGGGACCAGGGCTGGCCAACCTGACGGGACCGTGGCAGTACAACGTCAACCGGCCCGGCTCGACCTGGTTCATCCCGGTGGCCGACCTCGGCTTCGAGTGGTTCAACCTGCTGATGCCGTTCTACGAGTACGACCACTTCTACCTGAGCGACCCGGAGACCGGCGAGCCGTGCGGAACCCAGGAATTCATCAAGCCGGGCATGCTCGAGGTGCCGTGTCCAGTACCGCTTTACGATCATCTGCTGCTGATGGCGACGCCAGGACACCAGGTCGGCTGCCTGATCCAGAACCTGCGCCTCGCCGCGGAAGCGATCGGGCTCGGGGCGTGGGTCTTCTGCGGCACGTTCAGCGACCTGATCCTCGGCGGCTATCCCGACATAGCCAAGGGCCTCGGCTTCAAGTACGTCGAGCGGGATCCGGCACGCAATACGAACAAGATAATGACCTCATACGGGCTTCCCGGGCTCAAGGAGGCCATGGTCGTGCCGTCACCGCAGTATCCGACGGCGGAGGCGGCGACGACCGAGGTCTACGAGATGCGCTACCGCCGGGGTGCCCACTTCGCGATGGAGGACAACTGGGCGCTACGGAACAAAGCACCGTACAAGCCGCAGGTGATGGAGGAGATCCTCAACCATCCGAAGATCAAGTACCAGGACTGGACGCGCGAGGCGGTGCTCAAGACGGTCCAGTACATCGTGAACAAGTGGGGAGCCTGCCCGGCCTTCGTGAACCCGGTCCAGGCGCAGTTCACGTCTCAGGTCCATCACCTGGACCTGGACTTCTACCGCAAGTTCCAGGTCACAATGCCAGGCGATGAGGAACCGTTCGTGATCAACCGGCAGATCAAGGCCCACTTCCAGCAGTGGCACAAGGGCGAGCCGGATCCCTACGCCAACGGCAACCGGTAAGAGAGGACCTTTGGGGGCGCGAAGACCCGGGCAGGGCTCCGCGCCCCCGAGGACTCGGCAAACAGGAGGAAGGCGGGGAGCCGGATGACGGAGGCTGCCCTGTGGGCGGGACGGGAGGTGGAGGTCCGGGCGTGCTGCGGCAGGCTGCGGTGGGCTTTGCTGGATGCCGTCGGGTCACTGCCCGTCGGCGCTCGTGTTGCCGCGCTGCGCTGGGGACCGGCTGAGATCCCGGTGGACGTCGAAGTGGGCGCCGACGAAGCGCGCGCGGTTGACGCGATCCTGGCCGCGGCGCAGCGGCAGCTGGGCGCCGGCGCCTCCTGCTATGCGGGGCGAGGCGCGCTCCTGATCGGCGCCGGCCAGTCCGCCGATGAGGCGCCGCGATGCGGCGCGCCCTAGTGCGGCCGGGCGGAGATGCCACGATGAGGCTGACAGTGTCGCGTCGCGTCGCCGGGGAGGCGAAGTGCGCTGCTACCTATGTCAAACTCCTGGAGGACCTGAGCCGTGACGGCGGCCGGATGGGCCGGACGCAGAGCATCAGGATCCTGGAGGCAGGTTTTCTGGACTATCGCATGATCCGGCTGAACCTCGACGTTCCGCCGGCCGGTGACGAGTTGCACACCGAACTGACAGCCACGCAGCTACGTGCTGCGCTGCGGGACGGGCTCGGCGTGGATCCGCGGATGCTGTCCGGCCGCCTCGCCGTCCTGGTCGATCTGGCGGAAGACGGCGAGGAGACAATGGCGAGCCTGCGCGGCTCCGGTTACACGGTGACCGTAAATGATGCAGAGGTTATTTCATAACACGGAGAGGCCATTTCATAACACGAGGTGCCTCGCAGCCAACGAGAGTGAACGAGAAGGAGGGAATGGACGATGGAGTTCCTTGAGGCGGTGGGATCGCGTCGTAGCATCAGGTGGTTCAAGTCGTGGGAGAAAGTCCCGCGGGACAGCATCCAAAGGATTCTGGAAGTTGCCCGCCTGACCACCTGCCCCGGCAATCTGCAGCCGTGGCGGGCGATCGTCGTCGAGCGCGACGAGCTGGACGAGAAAACGCGCGACGGGCTGCTCGGCGCGGACAACTGGCAGGGCGCGCACACGCAGGCCCCGGTATGGATCTACTGGTACGCCGACCCCTCGAGCGCGCGTCCGGAGGCGTTCCAGGAACGCACCATCGAGCTCACAGATCTTGGCGCGCTACCCGCGGCGTACGGGTGGAGCAAGGAGATGATAGAGGCAGCCATCGAGCGCGGGGAGACCGTGCAGGCAGGCGGCCCGGCCATCAATGAGCTCATCCACGGCCTGCCGGCCGAGATCAGCGCTGCGGTGGCCTACGCGGAGACCTGCGGCGCCTGCGCCTGCGCTTGCCTCGCGGCGGTCAATGAAGGGCTTGGCACCACCCTGCACATGATCGCGGCTCCCTCCAAGCAGGACCGCGTCAAGGAGCTGCTCGGGGTGCCCGAGCACGTCCTGCCGGTCTGGGTGCAGCTCGTCGGCTACCCGGCAGAAGAGCCAGAGGCCGGCGGGCAGCGGCCGCGCGACCCGTTCGAGACCCTCTTCTTCGAGGGCACGTGGGGCCAGCCGTTCCCCAGGGACGAGGCGGTCGTCGAGCAGCTGACCAAGGAACGGCTGCTGCAGGCGCCGATGCCCAAGCCCGGGCGGTTCGACGAGCTGAAGTTCCTGTCCCGGATGTACGGGTACCCAGAATAGACAGGGCGCGACGGATCGCATCCGCACTGTTACTAGCCGGGCTGGCGTGGGCCATCGGGATCGTCGCGCCAGCCCGGCTGGACAGTTCCATCCTGCCGGCGATCGCTCCGGGCCCCGCTGATGATGGCCGGTTCAACCTCCGATGACTGGTTCAAGGGAGAAGGAAGCTGGTGACTAGCAATAACCCTGAGAGTTATACATCTGTGCAGCACTGGATGGAAGTCGTGAACAGCAGGCATGACCTCTCGGACCGGGACTGGGAAGAGCGCCTTGGCGTGCTATGGCGTTTCTGCGACAGCCTGGGCAAGGACCCGGACACCATTATCCAGGAGGCCCTTGACGAGCGGGACAACAAGCTGGACTACATGCGGCACCTGCGGCGCTGGGCCAACGATCAGTCGCGCAGCCTGCATGCCACCCACGAACTGCAGAATGTCATACGCAGTTTCTTCATAAACAACGGCGCACGCGTGCTGACCAAGCCATACCCGGATGTCTACGGCGCAAAGAAGTCCTAGCTCGGTCGCAGCGATGAACCGTCCAGCAGTACCTGTAGCGGGAGAAAAACTGATACGCCATGAACGTTGGGCGGTTTCTAGCTAACGCCGCGGAGCGTGATCCAGGTAGGCCCGCATTCGTCTGGGGCGACGATGTCGTCTCCTACGGTCAGGCCAACGCTCGCAGCGACAGCCTGGCCGGGGCACTGCAGCGGCTTGGGCTCAGCCAGGGGGATCGGGTCGGGGTGCTCATGCCCAACCGTCCCCAGTTGCTGGAGAGCATGTTCGCAACGTGGAAGGCGGGCGGGTGCGTTGTTCCCCTCAACGCGAGATTCCGGCGCGAGGAGATCATTTACCACCTGGCTGACCCCCGCGCACGTGCTCTGATTTTCGGCGAAGAATACCGGGAGATCGTTGCCGCCATCAGGGAGCGGGTCCCGTCGGTGCAGCACTTTATCTGCGTGGGCGCCCCGTTGGCTGGCCAGCTGGCCTACGACGAGCTAGTCGCCGAGGGCCTCGGCCCGGACGGAGCAGGGGACGTCGCCGACGAGGACCTGGCCTGGCTCTTTTACACATCCGGGACGACCGGGCGGCCCAAGGGCGCGATGCTCACTTATAGCAACCTCACCTTCGTCTCCCTGGCCTGGGCGGCTGACCTGATGCCGCTCCAGCCGGAGGATGTGGGTCTTCACGCCGCCCCCTTGACCCACGGGGCAGGCTTCCACGCCCTGGCGCTGACGATGAAGGGGGCTACTCAGGTACTCCTGCGACCGCACCAGTTCGACCCGGCCAACTTCTGCGCCACCGTGGAGAGGCAGCGGGTGACTAATACCTGGCTGGTGCCCACGCAGATCAAGATGCTGCTCAACTATGAGGCGCTGGAGAAGTGGGATCTCTCGAGCCTCAGGTGGATCGTCTACGGGGGATCCCCGATGTACGTGGAAGACCTGAAACAGGCGCTAGGCCGGATCGGCCCGGTGTTCGTGCAGATCTACGGCCAGGGCGAAACTCCGATGACCGCGACCTACCTGCGGCGCGAGGATCACGCGCTGGGGGGAGCGGCGCGGCTGGCCTCCTGCGGACGGGCCCGTTCCGGCTTGGACGTCCGGGTACTCGATGAGGAGGACCGCGAGCTGCCCCGCGGCCAGACCGGCCAGCTCTGCGTGCGCGGTGCCTCGGTCATGAAGGGCTACTGGGAACGGCCGGAGGAGACAGCAGAGACCCTCAAGGGCGGGTGGCTGCACACCGGAGATGTCGGCTACATGGACGACCACGGCTACGCCTACGTCCTGGACCGCACCAAGGACATGGTCATCAGTGGCGGAGCCAACATCTATCCCCGCGAGGTCGAGGAGATCCTGCTGCAGCATCCGGCCGTCTCGGAAGTCTGCGTGGTCGGCGTTCCGCACGAGGTGTGGGGTGAAGCAGTCAAGGCGCTCGTGGTGCTCAGCCCGGGTGCGACGGCCACCGAGGAAGCCCTGACCCAGTTCGTCGGCGAGCGTCTCGCCGACTATAAGAAGCCCAAATCGGTGGATTTCGTCGAGGAACTCCCCAAGAACGCCTACGGGAAGGTGCTGCGGCGAGAGCTGAGGGCCCGCTACTGGGAACGCCAGGCGCGCGTGATTCATTGACGGCAGAAACAGACAGGTGCTGATATGACTGGCGGACTACCGCTCGCCACGCGGGTACCGACGGAGTCGGCGGTGCGCCGAGCCCTGCGCCGTGCCCGTGACGGCGCCTTGCTTGACGCGAGCGAGGCCACGGTGCTGCTGCATGCGCGCGGAGAGCACCTCGATGATCTTCTGGTCAGCGCGGCACGAGTGCGCGATGCCGGGCTGGTGGCCGCCGGACGGCCGGGAGTCATCAGCTACAGCCGCAAAGTGTTCATTCCGCTTACCCGGCTGTGCCGGGACCGCTGCGGCTACTGCACGTTCGCGACGGTCCCCGGCCGACTGCCCGCACCTTACCTGTCGCCGGACGAGGTACTCGACATCGCCAGGAAGGGCGCGGGGCTCGGCTGCAAGGAGGCACTCTTCACGCTGGGCGACCGCCCGGAGGACCGGTGGCCGGCCGCCAGGACCTGGCTGCACGCCCACGGCTACGACGACACGCTGTCCTACGTCCGCGCCATGGCGATCCGGGTGCTGGAGGAGACCGGGCTGCTTCCCCACCTCAACCCCGGCGTCCTGACCTGGCAGGACTTCCAGCGGCTCAAGCCGGTGGCGCCGTCGATGGGCATGATGCTGGAGACCACGGCGCAGCGGCTGTTCGCCGAGCCCGGCGGGCCGCACTTCGGCTCGCCCGATAAGGATCCCCAGATCCGGCTGCGGGTCCTTGAGGACGCGGGCCGCTGCGCAGTGCCGTTCACGACGGGCATCCTGGTCGGCATCGGCGAGACTCCCGCGGAACGCGCGATGTCCCTTTTCGCGATCCGTCAGATCGCCCGGCGCTACAACGGCATCCAGGAGGTCATCGTCCAGAACTTCCGGGCCAAGCCCGACACTAGTGCCGTGTCAGGCCACGTTTGCCCTGTTAATGATCCGGCGTAGACGAGGATCGCCGGTGTTGCGGTTGCGCCAGGCGATGTAGCGGCGGATCATGCTGCCCTGCTCGCGGTGGCTGGCGTGGTCGGTGCCGTTGAGGGTGAACTCGCGGAGCGCGGTGAACTGCGCCTCGATGCGGTTCAGCCAGGACGAGTTCGTGGGCGTATAAGCGATCTCGACGTTGCTGGCCGCCGCCCACTGGCCGACGCGCTTGTCTTTCCTGGTGGTCAGGTGCGGGCTGAAGTTGTCACAGATGATCGCGATCCGGACCTCGGGCGGGTGCAGGCCGCGCAGGTACCGGCAGAACTCCAGGAACTCGCCGCGCCGCTTGCGTTTCTTGATGTGCCCGTACATCTTGTCCGCGCCCAGGTCCAAGGCAGCGAGCAGGTGCCGGACGCCCTGGGTGCGGGTGTAGGTGGCGCGCATCCGCCGCCGGGGTCCCTCGCCCCGGTCCCTGCCGGTGCCCGCCCGGCGGGCCCATTGCCTGCCGGGCCGGGGCTGCAGGCCGAGCGGCCCGAACTCGTCCATGCAGAAGATCACGCCCGGCTCGCCCGGCACGGGGATCACCTCACCGTCAGCGACCGCGTACAGGTGTTCCACCCGGGCCTTCTTGGCCGCATAGTCCGGATCGCGTGAGGTCTTCCAGGTCTTTATGGCCTGAAACGAGACGTTCTCCGCACGTAGAAGCTCCCGCAGGCCCTCGTGTGAGATGTCGTCGACCACCCCCTCGGCGACCAGGAAATCGGCCAGCTTGGACAGGCTCCACCGGGAGAACGGCAGGCCGTGCTCGGCCGGCCGGGACTTGGCGATCTTCTTGATCCCGGCCCGCTGCGGCAGCGTGAACTTCGGCGGCCGGCCGCCTTTGTACCGGGGGTACAGCGAGTCGAAGCCGTCGGCGTTGAAATTGCGGATCACATCACGGACGCGGTCTTCGCTGGTGAACGCCACCTCCGCGATCTTCGCCACCAGCATGCCCTGGGCGGACAGCAGCACCATCTGCGCCCGCCGCCAGGTCACCACCGACCCGCTACCCCGGCGGATGATCCGCAACAGCCGGGCGCCCTCATCGTCATCGATCTCCCGGACCCGCACTCGTTCAGCCATGCCCGGAGTCTGAAGCGATCACGCCCGCCGGTCCAGCACGTCACAAGATCAAACGAGGCAAACGTTGGCTGATCCGGCACTAGAATGCGCGACGTAGCGGATGCGGAGCTTGACGACCTCGCCGCGACCATCGCGGTCGCCAGGCTCGTGCTCGGCCCGCGGATGCGCATCCAGGCGCCGCCCAACCTGGTCGATGCCCAGTACGAACTCATGCTGCGGGCTGGCATAGACGACTGGGGCGGCGTGTCGCCGGTCACCCCCGACCACGTCAACCCGGAGCGGCCCTGGCCTGAAATCGGGGAACTAGCGCAGCGCACCGCACAGGCCGGGTTCAGGCTGCGGGAACGGCTGACGATCTATCCCGAGTACGTCGTGGTCGGCGAGCCGTGGCTCGACCCGCGGCTGCGTGCTCACGTCATGGCGCTGGCCGACGGCCAGGGCATGGCGGCCGAGGGGCCGCTGCCGCGCGGACTGCCCTGGCAGGAACCTGATGGCGGGTTCGGCGGCCTTGCCGCGAGCGGCCGCACGGAATTGCATGTCGAAATCGACACCACCGGACGGACAAACGACCGCCGGGGGGACTTCGATGCTGTCTATGGCAACTGGGGTGAGCTTCAGGCTCGCGCCACAGGACAAGCGCGAAAACGATCCCTCGTTCGGTTCGATGCCAACGTCCTGGCGGCGCTCCGGCACGCGGCAGACAGCCCTGGAGGTGTCGGTGACGACGAGGCGCTCGCTCTGCTCTCGGCCGATGGCCCCGAGCTCGAGGCGCTGGTGAAGCTTGCCGACGACGTCCGCCGCGACGCCGTTGGCGACGAGGTGACGTACGTCGTCACCCGAAACATTAATTTTACCAACGTCTGCTACACAGGCTGCCGGTTCTGCGCGTTCGCGCAACGGCGTACCGATGCCGACGCCTATACGCTCTCGCTCGAGCAGGTGGGGGACCGGGCCGAGGAGGCGTGGCAGGCGGGTGCGACGGAGGTGTGCATGCAGGGCGGGATTCATCCTGACCTGCCCGGCACGGCCTATTTCGATCTCGCTGCGGAGGTCAAGCGGCGCTGTCCTGGCATGCACGTCCACGCGTTCAGCCCGATGGAGGTCGTCAACGGTGCGGCGCGCACCAACACGTCGGTCCGGGACTGGCTGGCCCGCGCCCGTGAGGCGGGCGTTGATTCCCATCCCGGAACCGCGGCCGAGATTCTCGACGACGATGTGCGCTGGATCCTTACCAAGGGGAAGCTGCCCGCGGCGGCCTGGGTCGACGTGGTCACTACCGCGCACGGGCTCGGCATCCCGACCACGGCGACGATCATGTACGGCCACGTCGACACGCCTGCCCACTGGGTCGGCCACATCAGGCTCATCGCTCAGATCCAGGCCGAGACCGCGGGTTTCACCGAGTTCGTGCTGCTGCCGTTCGTGCACCATAGCGCTCCGATCTACCTGGCGGGCGTGGCCCGTCCAGGACCGACACAACGGGAGAACCGCGCGTTGCACGCCGTCGCCCGGCTGCTGCTGCACGGGCTCATCCGCAACATCCAGTGCTCATGGGTCAAGCTGGGGGTGGATGGGTGCCGCAAGGTGCTTCAAGGCGGCGTCAACGACGTCGGCGGTACGCTCATGGAAGAGACGATCAGCCGCATGGCCGGCTCTCGGCACGGTTCCTACAAGACCATCTCGGACATGCAGGCGATGGTCGCGCCGACAGGGCGGCCTCTCCGCCAGCGCACTACTACCTACGGTGAAGTGCCCCCGGAGCGGCATCGCGTCGCACTGGCCAGCGACGGCGTGTGCGCGAGCGTGCGAAGGCTACCGATCCTCACGCAATGAAACGATATGAACGCCAGCGAAAGGAGCAACTTGAGGCCCACTCGTTGGTGACGCCGGCCTGGACGGCGTAAGCGATCGATGACCCGGCCTGGAGAACTCCGCATATATCCGCGTGTCTATACAGATGCCCGCTTCTTAACTTATGCCGGGCTCAGCCTTGCTGATAAGACTTCATAGCCATTCCGGCCAGCGAAGGGTGAATTTCAGATGCGGTTCGCCGTAAGAATCCATCAGAGCGGGTGGACCTATTCACAGCTGGAGACCGTATGGCAGGAAAGCGAGCGCCTTGGATACGATGGGGCTTCGCTCTACGACGTTCTGGGTGTCCCTGGCCCTGAATGCTGGACCGCTTTGACCGCGCTTACCAGGGCCACTCAAAAGCTCGTCGCGGTTCCTTTGGTGCTCTCCAATCCTTACCGCCATCCAGCCGTGGTGGCCAAGATGGCAGCCACCCTAGATGCATTGTCTGGAGGCCGGATCATACTGGGCCTGGGGGCTGGTGGTTCCGCCGATGACGCAACGGCCTTCGGGGTGCAATGGCCCTCAGCTCGGCAGCGGATCGCGCAGCTTGGTGAGGCTGTCGAGATAATGCGCACACTGTGGCGCGGTGGGGGTTCTTTCGGTGGTCGCTGGTACCAGCTGCGGGACGCTCCCGGCTACTCTGGCGCTGCCCGACCGGAAGGCCCGCCCATCCTCATCGGCGGGCACGGTCAGAATCTCCTGCGCATCGCGGCTCGGCATGGAGACCTTTGCAACGTTGGCTTCGACCTATCGGTCAACGACTGGCATGTGCTAGGGCGGCGGCTTGCTGACTACGCACAGGAGGCTGGACGCATGCCGGACTCGCTGGGGCTAGTGCACAACGCGACAGTGCTGCTGGGGGCTGATGAGGCAGATGTTGCAAGGCAGGTATCGGAGTGGGCTCATCGACGCGCGCTGACGGAAGACTCTGCCCGCTCACGGCTAAGGCATTCGCTGCTCGGGACGCCCAGCCAGGTCTGCGGGCAGCTGAGGGCGCTTGAGGCTGCGGGAGTGAGCTGGGTGTTTCTCCTATTCGACGGCCTGCCCTCCCTCGGAGGGCTGCGGTCGTTCGCCGAGACCGTTATGCCGAACCTGCGAGCGGCCCCCTGCGATGGGGCGGAGGCACTTGAGAAGCAAGGGCCGTGAGTCGGCTGGCTGTCGTCGATCAAGGCGCCGCCGATCTCCACTCACCTCAGCTTGCGCAGCATGGGCAGGACGTCCCCGGCGAACTGGGTGAGGAAGCGCTCCTGGTCGTGGCCGGGGCCATGGACGACGAGGTGGCCGAAGCCGGCGTCGACGTAGGGACGGATCTGCGCGACGGCTTCCTCGGGCTCAGACGCGACGATCCAGCGCCTGGCGACCTGCTCGATCGGCAGCTCGTCGCACAGCAGCTCCATCTCCACGGCACTGCCGACGCTGTGCTTCTGCTCCGAAGTCAGTGACAGCGGTGCCCAGAACCGGGTGTTCTCCAGCGCCTGGGCCGGTTCGCGGTCGTAGGACAACTTGACCTCGAGCATCCGGTCGATCGCGCCCTCGTCACGCCCGGCCTGCCGGGCACCGTCGCGCATCGCCGGGAGGAGGCTGTCGGTGTAGAGCTCCATGCCCTTACCGGACGTGCAGATAAGCCCATCCGCGGCGCGGCCGGCGTACCTGGCGGCTACCGGGCCGCCCGCCGCCACGTACACGGGGACAGGGACCTGCGGGCGATCGTAGATCATCGCCTCGACAGTATGGTAGAACTCGCCATCGAAACTGACGGTCTCACCCGCCCACAGCTTCCGGATCAGGGTGATCGCCTCGCGCAACCGGGCGAACCGCTCCTTAAACTCTGGCCACTTCATCCCGGAGACCGCGATCTCGTTGAGCGCCTCTCCTGTGCCGACACCCAGCATGACACGGCCGGGATACAGCAGCCCCATCGTCGCGAACGCCTGCGCGACGACCGCCGGGTTGTAGCGGAATGTGGGGGTCAGTACCGAGGTGCCCAGCAGGACTCGCTTGGTGCGCTCGCCGACCGCCGCCATCCACGACAACGAGAACGGCGCGTGCCCGCCCTCGTGACGCCACGGCAGGAAATGGTCGGAGACCATCACGCTGTCCAGGCCGACCTCCTCGGCTCGCACCGCGTACTCCACCAGCTCACGCGGCCCGAATTGCTCCGCCGATGCCTTGTAGCCGATCCGTATGCTCACGTCTTCTCCAGGTACCTCGGATAGTAGGCAGGTCCGAAGGCGATGACCCGCTGACCGAGCCGGTCCGCCTTGGTGCTGAGGTAGCGCTCGTTGTTCCGGTTCACCGGGGACGCCATCGGCAGGACCCGATTGCACGGTACGCCATGCCTGGTGAGCGACCGAATCGTATCCGGGTTGTTGGTCATCAGCGCGACGCTGCGACGCCGAGATGACCTAGGATCGCCGCGGCCCTCGTGCCCGCCCAGGTAGACCAGGACGCCGCGGCCGGTCGCCGTGATCCGCCTTAGCGCATCGTCCAGCTGGTCGCCGCAGTCGCAGGTAAGTCACGCACCTGATCATTGCAGGCCCGCTTCTCCGCACGTCGGACAGCAGTCTTCACGGCTCTTTTAGTTCACCTTCATTGACCTAACAGAAACGACGGCAGAAGGTCGGCCATCAACCGACCATGGCAGTCATCTGGGGACATCGGCTCCCGAAGCCAAATGGATCAATGTAACTAACTGTCGTCGGACCGCTTTATTCGGGCTCGGTCATCGCTGCGGTCGTGACTGCAGGTCGGTTGCAGGAGTTCATCGTCTCGCCTGTCAGTGTCTATCCATCGACGGTCGGGAGTAGTATGCAGTCAGCTGATCTTCGTGGCTCACGCTGGACCCGTAGGACCGGGAGGGCGAGGAATCGAGTCGATATATGAAACCGGCGGCCATTCTTGTGGACAAAGCGGTGCCGCAGACACCTAGGAGAGAGCCAACGTTTCCCCGCGTGGCCGTTCTCAGCGGTGGTTTCGGGGGTGCCCGGCTCATCCCTGCCATGAGCGACACCGTACCATCCGGTAACCTTACTGTGATCGCCAATGTGGGCGACGACCTCACGTGGTTCGGGCTGCGGGTTTGCCCCGATGTGGATTCCATCCTCTACTCGCTGGCAGGGCTCTGGGACCAGGCCGCGGGGTGGGGGCTGCGCGGCGAGACATTCCGTGTTCGCGACTCCCTCGCGGCCCTTGACTGCGGGCCGTGGTTTAACGTCGGCGATCTGGACCTTGCCTTCCATCTTCTCCGCACTGATTTGTTGCAGTCCGGCCTGACGCTGACTGAAGCGACTCGGGAGCTCGCTCGTCGCCTCAGAATCCAGCACGTGGAAGTGATTCCTGCCAGCGACCAACCAAGCGAGACACATGTCGTGCTGGAGGATGGCCGGGTGCTGCATTTCCAGGAGTGGTATGTGAAGGAGAAAGCGCAGCCACCGGTGAGGCAGGCACGAGTTGCGCGCGGACCTGCCTCCCCCGCCGCGCTTGCCGCTCTTCACGCCGCCGATACCGTTATCCTCGGGCCGAGCAGCCCAGTGGCTAGTGTTGGCCCGATCCTTGCCTTGGATGAGGTGAGCGATGCGGTGGGGCGAGCACCGTGCCGCATTGCGGTTTGTCCTGTCGTGCTCGGGGCTGAGCCCGTGGACGACGCCGTCGGCCATCATGCCCGTGCCCGCCAACGGCTGCTTGCCGCAGAAGGGGCTGCGGATGCCCCTGTAGACATAGCCAAACGCTACGCGGGCCTGGTCCAGCATTTCGTTCTCGACCGGACGGATGCCCAATACGTGACGGCGATCAAGAGGCTAGCTCTCAATCCAGTGACCTGTGATCTGCTCAGCCCCAAGGAACTGGCCAACCTGTTGGTGAGATTGAGCACCCACGGTGCATCCGCCTAGGACCAGGTGCTGACCGTACAGTGGCAGGACGGCGTGCGGCGCGTGATCTGGCGACCTGGGCAAGCTCACCACAGTAACATGCGCGGTGTCAGGCAGTGCTGGCACGCTGCCATTGCCGCCGCGCTTGCGGAAAGGCTGCCTACCTGACCTGCCCGGCGTGAGAAGGTGGCCGACAGGCGGATGCGACGTGCCGCCAGTGTCCAACATACTTGTGGCGTGACTGACTCCGCTGTCCCACATGCCCCGCTCCCACTGCCCCGCTACGTGCGAGCAGCGGTTATCGGCCCGGATTCAGATTTCAGCGAGGCCATCATTAACGCCTTCTCCACAGCCGATCGGCGTGTAGACCATCTTGTGCCACGGGAGCTCTCGCCGATGACTACGCCGCTGTCTCGGTCCTATGACGTCGTCCTCGTCACAGTGGACCCAAGTTCGCTTGAGAGTGTGCTCTCGGGTCGTGCCGAGTTGCTTTCGGATCTTGTCGTTGTGGTTTGCACGTCTTCCGTGAGCTCTGACGAAAGCGGCTTCTTCATGGAACCAGTGCCGGACGGAGGTGTCGCGAACCTGGTCGCGCGGCTACTCCCGAACTCTCGTGTCGTTGGTGCCTTGCAACAGTTCAACGCCAGACACGTGGTCTTGGGAAGCTTGGGTGCTCTCGAGACCGACGTTCCCGTAGTGTCCGATGACATCGAGGCAGCCGATCTCGTCGAGGGGCTTATTGACGAGATCCGCGGCTTCGACTCCGTCTATGCCGGCCCGCTTCGGTCGTCAGCAGCCATCGAAGGCCTCGCTGCTGTAATCAGCGAGGCTGCCCGCGAGCGCGGCGGTCCAGTCGGCTTTCGATTGAGCCAGACAGGAATCAAGATTCTCGACCGATAAACGCGAGCCATGCCAATGCGCCGAAGGCCCGCGGCGGGCGGCCCTCGTCCGCTACCTCAGCCATCCGCCGCCTCAGCGTCCGCGGTTGAAGGGTCAGGGGTGGCGCCGTCGTACAGCGGCGCGAAGCCGCGCCAGCGCAGTTGTTTGCGCAGCGCGTCGCGCGCGGCCCGGTTGTCTTCGGGAATGGAGAACGCGACCAGCGACCACATCCCGTCCCACGGCTGGTTGGCCGCGCCGAAAGAAAAGATGCGTCACGCCGTCGTCCAGGATCGCCGCCGCCCGCGGGCTCAGCCGGGAAAAGGTGCGACGGCCGGTCTTGGACGTGACCAGCAGCCCGTTGCGGGCCAGCCGGCCGAAGCCATCGGCTACATGACCGGTCAGACGCTTATTCTTGACGGCGGCGGCATGTCTCCGTTCCCCCCACCCGTCCTCCTAAGGAAGCGAGTTAGCAATGTCCCCCAGGACCAGCCCTCCGTTCCGCGCCGACCACGTCGGCAGCCTGCTGCGCCCTCAGCGCCTGCTGCAGGCGCGCGACGATTTCGCCGCGGACCGGATCTCGGCGGCGGACCTGAGGGCGGTGGAGGACCAGGAGATCCCCCGCGCCATCCGGATGCAGGAAGAGGTGGGCCTGCAGTCCGCCACCGACGGCGAGTTCCGCCGCGCCTCCTGGCACATGGACTTCATCTACGCCCTCGGCGGGATATCCAAGGCACCGGGGAACATGGCGGTGAAGTTCCGGAACGCGGCCGGGGAGATCGAGTTCACCCCGGCGTCGATCCGCGTCGACGGGAAGATCCGTATCAACGACACGATCTTCGCGGACGCCTTCACGTTCCTGCGCAGCCACGTCACCACGGCCGTGCCCAAGCTGACCATCCCGTCGCCGAACATGGTCCACTACCGCGGCGGCCCGGCCTCGGTCGACCCGTCGGTGTACCCGGACATGGAGGAGTTCTGGGCCGACCTGGCCGCCGCCTACGCCGACGAAGTCCAGCGGCTGGGCGCGCTGGACTGCACCTACCTGCAGTTCGACGACACGTCCCTGGCCTACCTGAACGACCCGGCGCAGCGCGCCGAGATCGCCGGGCGGGGCGAGGACGCCGAGCACCTGCACCTGCGCTACATTCACCAGATCAACGCCGCGGTCCGGGACCGGCCGGCGTCGATGGCGGTCACCACGCACCTGTGCCGGGGCAACTTCCGGTCCTCCTGGGTCGCCTCCGGCGGCTATGACTTCGTGGCCGAGGCGCTGTTTTCCGAGCTGGCCGTGGACGGGTTCTTCCTGGAGTACGATGACGAGCGCTCCGGCGGGTTCGAGCCGCTGCGGTTCGTGCCCAAGGGCAAGATGGTCGTGCTCGGCCTGGTCACCACCAAGCGCCCGCAGCTGGAATCCAAGGACGACCTCAGGCGCCGGGTCGAGGAGGCGGCCAAGTACGTGCCGCTGGAGCAGATCGGCCTGTCCGGCCAGTGCGGGTTTTCCTCCACCGTGGAGGGCAATGCCCTGACCCAGGACCAGCAGGTCGCCAAGCTCCGCCTTATCGTAGAAACCGCCCACGACATCTGGGGCGACTGACCCCCGCCGGAGCCCCACGCTCGCCCGCGCCCGCGCCGCGCGTACCGGGCACAGTCGACGCTGCGGTCTCACCGGTTCCGGACCACTTCCCGCTGGCACCGGTGGCACGCACCACGGTCCGTTCGGAAGAAAAATCGGAGAAACCCCGCGATGAGAATGCGCGTCCTGCTCGAGCCGCACCACGGGCCACGTACGCCCAGATCCTGACGCTGGCCGGGGCGACCGAAGAGGCCGGGTTCGACGCCTTCTTCCGCTCCGACCACTACCTGGGCATCGATCCCGACGACACCGGCTACCGTTCCCGCCGCTGGCAGCTGCCACGGCAAGCACCAATTTCGGCCGAACGGCCCCGGTCCCCGCTTATCCGTCCGCTCGTGCACCCGCCGCCCCGGACGTCCCCCCGCCCGTCCTTGCCTCAGCGGCCCCGGACCCAGAACTGGCCGGCTGGCCCGCCCGCCACGGGCCCGGCTGCCTGGCGGCGAGCGCGGCGCCCGCGGTCACCAAGGCCAGCAGGCCGACCGCGAGGCCGAGGGCCGCAGTGGTGCCGGCGTGCAAGACGAGCAGCGCGCCCACGGCACCTCCGGCGAACATCGTGACCACCGCCAGGACGCGTCGGACCAGCCCGGCGCGCTCGTGGTCCTTGGCGCGCACGTCGGCGGCGATGCCGGTGAGGGTCATGGTGAGCACGGTCGTGGTGAGATCGGGCACCGCCAGGCGGCGGGCCACCGCGTTCTGGATCCCCATGGCCAGCGCGAGCAGGGCCGCCATGCCGTCGCGGGCCGCACCGGAGGCCAGGCTGGACGTCAGGCCCAGCGCGCCGGCCACCAGCACCAGTTCGCCCGCCACGCCGGCCCGCAGCAGCAGGGCCCGGTCGTGGCCCAGGCGGCTGGTCAGAGTGCCACCCAGGAGCGCCCCGGCGAGGAACCCGGCCAGCGCGGCCAGCGAGGCGCTGAGCGAGAACCCCGGCGTCCCGACCAGCGCGAAGCCGGTGAACACGACGTTCCCGGTCATGTTGGCTACGAACACCCGGCCCAGCTTCAAGATGCTGACCGCGTCGACCAGGCCGGTCACGACGGTCAGTACCAGCAGCAGCGGCGGGAGCGGGCCCTGAGGTTTCCCGCCGTTGCTGGTCATGGCGTCTCGGCCCCGGCGTAGACCGCGGCCAGGTCGTCGTCGGCATGCCCGGCGCCGGCGGTGCGCCGCCAGCGCGGCAGCAGCGCCTCGGTAAGAACCAGGTCAGTGTCGCTGTCGCGCGGCGCACGGCCTCCGCCGGGGTAGCGGCCGGCGTTGCCCCAGCCGCCGCGAGGGTGCGGGTGCGGTCGGCCGTGCGGTTCCAGACCCTCAGCGAGAATCCGGCCCGGACCAGGTTCATCGCCATCGGCAGCCCCATCCGGCCGGTGCCGAGGACTGCGACGGTTGGTGTGCTTGCCATGTCATGCCTTCCAAGGTGCGTTCGCCATCTATCCATGACAACCAGTCATGATGTCCCGGTCATGGCAGCTCGCTGATAGATATCAGAGCTTTTGCTTATCTCTATAACTGCTAGCCGCAGTCGCTGGGCAGGGTCCTGGCCGACAGTGCCTGCAGGTGGACCGTGCACTGATTACGCCACATCCTTTCTGCTTGCGTTTTAACCAAAGGTTCGCATGAGGTTAGATAGCGGTTTGTTTCAGTTCTTATGGTGAGGTAACGGGCGATGTCCCGTGTTGCTGGGTCGTGCCGCCGTTGACAAACTGGTGCGGCCGCCGCATCTTCGGTAGGTGGCGGCAGGGGGCCAGGCGTGTCAGCGGACGGGCGGGAATGCGCTGGATGAGCTGGCGGGGTTCCGGGCCGGGTGGTACCGCTGCCTATGGCAGCGGCCTGACGCGCTGTTCGAGACGACGGACGCGGTGCTGACCGCCGGGCCGGTGCCGTCGCTGCCGTATTTAAGCCTGGAGCCGGTGATGCGCCGCGGTCACGGCATGGTCTACCAGGGCCTGGCCGAGGGGAAGATCGATGAGGACGCGGTGCGGGACCTGCTGGTGGCCTGCCGGCCGCGGTCCTGGCCGGCAGTGTTCGCGATCGACGCCTCCACCTATCCGCGGCCGGAGGCGGAGGCCAGCCCGGAGCGGGAGTTCCATCATCACAGCTGCGCGGGCGCGCACGGCAAGGACGGGACGGTGATCCCCGGGTGGGCGTTCCAGTGGCTGTCCCAGCTCAGCTTCGCCGGCGGTTCCTGGACCGCGCCGCAGGACCAGGTGCGGGCAGGGGCCGGGGCGGATGCCACCGTGCAGGCCGCCGCGCAGATCCTCGCGCACGCCGGGCGGCTGCGCGCGGACGGGGAACGGCGGATCCCGCTGTACGTGCACGATGCCGGGTATGACGAGGCCGCGCTGACCTGGGACCTGCGCGATCACCTGGACCGGGTGCAGGTCCTGGTCCGGGTCCGCAACGACCGGGTCTTGTACCGCGACCCGCCGCCCCGCCAGCCCGGCAGGGCGGGCCGGCCCCGCAAGCACGGCAACGGCCGCGACCGGTTCGAGTGCAAGAACCCCGCCACCTGGGGAACGCCGGACCGGGAACTGTCGCTGCACGATGAGCGGTACGGCGCGGTGAACGTGAAGTCCTGGTCCGGGCTGCACCCGAAGCTGCAATGCCGGGGCCGGTTCGAGGGCATGGATAAGCCCCCGCTCATAAGGTGCCACCTGATCCGCGTCACGGTGGAGCAGCTGCCCGGCGGCCGCAAGGTCCCTGGGCCGCTGTGGCTGTGGTGGGCCGGCCCCGGCACCCCCGACCTGGACCTGTGCTTCCGGGCCTACCTGCACCGTTTCGATATCGAGCACACCTACAGGTTCGCCAAGCACGGCCTGGGCTGGGCCGGCGCCGCCCTCCGCGAGCCCGGGCAGGTCTCCCGCTGGACCTGGCTGATCATCGCCGCGATCACCCAGCTCCGCCTCGCCCGCGCCATCGCCGAGGACCACCGCCTGCCCTGGGAACGCCCCCGCAAGCCCGGCCGGCTCACCCCCGGCCGGGTCCGCCGGGATTTTGCCCGCCTGCTTACGCTCACCGGCACGCCCGCCAGCCCGCCAAAACCCTCAAAAGCAGGACCCGGCCGCCCTAAAGGCCGCACCAGCACCCCGGCACCCAGGCATCCCGTCCTCAAGAAGGCCGCCTGACGGCCCTCTTGGAGGTTAAAACGCAAG
>WNFC01001014.1_pt1 | contig 57697 bp, 58 predicted proteins | sample 5400541 | NCBI WGS metagenome assembly WNFC01 (sample SAMN13153342, study PRJNA577476) | soil metagenome | isolation source: 120 cm saprolite under Douglas fir tree site 2 hole 2 replicate 1 | place: USA:California | collected 2015-04-18
CGGCTTCGAGCAGACGTTCCGGAAGCTCGTCGACAACATCGAGGCCTTCGACGTCTCCAAGGTCCGCTACGAGGACATCCAGCGCTCGGCCATCATGGCCGTGCCGGCCGGCTGAGCCCGTGGCCCGTCCGAGCAAGCTCGCCGCGGCCGAGATCGCATCGCGCCTGTCCGCGCTGCCCGGCTGGTCGATCGCGGGCGGCAAGCTCCACCGGGAGCTCACCTTCGCGGACTTCGCCCAGGCCTTCGCGTTCATGACCGACGTGGCGCGCGAGGCCGAGACCCTCCAGCACCATCCGGAGTGGTTCAACGTCTACAACCGCGTGGTGATCGATCTCACCACCCACGACGCGGGCGGCATCACCAGCCTCGACTTCGAGCTGGCCCGGCGGGCGGAGGATCTGGCCGGCCGCCGCGCGCGGCCCGCGCCATGACCGGTCGGGTCGCGATCGTCACCGGCGGCACCGGCGCGCTCGGCCAGGCGATCACCGGCGCCCTGCTCGAGGCCGGCGCCACCGTGGCGATTCCCTACGCGGTGGCCGAGGAGCGCGCCGCGCTCGAGGGGCGGCTCGCGCCCGAGCTGCGCGCGCGCCTCCTGCCGGTGGCCGCCGACGTGACCGACGAGGCGGCGGTGACCAAGTTCGTGCAGGCGGTCCACGAGCGGCACGGCCGGGTCGACGGCCTGGTCAACGCGGTGGGCGGCTTCGCGGGCGGCGACCTGGTCGGGACGCCGCTCGCCGAGTGGGAGCGGATGATGAAGCTCAACCTCACCTCCACCGTGATCGCCTGCCGCGCGGTGCTGCCCGGCATGATCGCGGGGGGCGGCGGGCGCATAGTCAACATCGCCTCGCGCGCGGTGCTGCCGCCCCAGGGCGGTTTCATCGCCTACACCGTCTCCAAGGCCGCGGTCATCACCCTCACCCAGGCCCTGGCCCAGGAAGTGCGGCCGCACCGGATCACGGTGAACGCGGTGCTGCCGAGCACCATGGACACGCCGGCCAATCGCCGCGCGATGTCCGACGCGGACCGCTCCGGCTGGGTCAGCACCGCCGACGTCGCGAGCGTGGTGGCCTTCCTGCTGTCCGACCGCGCAGCCGCCCTCACCGGCGCGAGCCTCACCGTCTGAGCCGGGCCCGCTCGATGGAGCGCTTCGACCTCGTGGTCATCGGGGCCGGGGCCGCCGGGATCACGGCGGCCAAGACCGCCGCCGAGCTGGGCGCGCGCGTCGCCCTCGTCGACCGCGGCCCCCTGGGCGGCCTCTGCGTCAACCGCGGCTGCATCCCCAAGAAAGCGCTCGTCGCCGCCGGCCGCGTGCACCGCTTGGTCCGCGAGGCCGCCGCGTTCGGCACGGTGCCGGGGAGTGTGCACCTCGACTGGGACGCGGTGCAGCGGCGACAGCAGGAGGTGGTGGAGACGCTCCGGCCCGCCACCGCCGATCTCGAGAAGCGCGGCATCCGGGTGGTTCTCGGCACCGCGCGGTTCAGCGATCCCCACATCGTGGAGGTGGACGGGACCCCGCTCGCGGCGGAGCGCTTCGTCATCGCGGCCGGCTCGGAGCCGGTGATTCCCGGGGTGCCCGGCCGCGAGCGGCTCATCACCTCGGACCAGGTCCTCTTCCTGCCCTCGTTCCCGGCCTCGCTCACCTTCATCGGCGGCGGACCGGTGGCGATGGAGCTGGCCTCTGCCTACACCGACCTGGGCTCGCGCGTCACGGTGCTGGCCCGCGGCGCGGAGATCCTGCCCGGGGTGGATCCCGACGTGGCGCGCATCCTGCGCAAGCGGATGGAGGCACACGGGGTCACGTTCCGCCTGCAGACCACCGTGAACCAGCTCGCGGCCGATCCGGCCGGCGTGCGCATCGAGTTCGACAGCGCGGGCATGGCCAACCGGATGACGAGCAGCCAGGTGTGCGCGGCGGTGGGCCGCCGCTTCCACCCGCGCACCATCGGCGCGGGGCGCGTCGGGCTCGAGCTGGGCCGGCTCGGGCTGCGCACGACCCCGTACCTGGGCACCTCGGTGCCCCACATCTACGCGGCGGGCGACGCGGCCGGCAATCGCCAGCTCACGCCGGTGGCCGCCCACGAGGGCCGGATCGCGGCGATCAACGCGCTGCGAGGCGACGTGGAGCGGGCCGACGAGGCGGTGATCCCGCAGGTCCTCTTCACCACACCCGAGGTGGGCGTGGTGGGGCTCTCGTACGCGGAGGCCCCGGCGCACGGGATCCAGGCCGCGGTGAGCCGTCACGACGCGCGAGGCGCCAGCAACAGCGTCGCCACCGGCGAGGACGCGGACTACTTCAAGCTGGTCTTCGATCAGGACTCCCAGCGGCTCATCGGCGCGCAGATCGTCTCCTCCGCCGCCGCCGAGCTGATCCAGCTCTGCGCCCTCGCGGTCCGCTCCCGGCTCCCGGCCGGACTGGTGGCGGGCCAGCTCTCGGTGCACCCGAGCCACGGGGAGCGGCTGCTGCGGGCCTTCGGTCCCGGGCCGCGCGGGATGGCGCAGCCCCCCGAGGGCGTGGGCGTAGTAGAATCGCGCCCGTGACTCCACTCCCGCTCCGGCGCGCGGGGCTCTGGCTGATGGCCGCCGTCCTCGTCGCCGGCTGCGCGGGCTCGGGCGCCCGCTCCGGGCCGGCCCCATCCGCGGCCGAGGCCGATCTGCCCGCGCCGCTCCGCTCGGTGCTGCGCAACGGCATGCGCCTGATCGTGCAGGATCACCGCGCCTCCGATATCGTGGCGGTCTACCTGTTCGTCGGGGTCGGCACCCGCCACGAGACCGCGGACCAGCTCGGCTACGCCCACTTCCAGGAGCACATGCTCTTCAAGGGCACCGACAAGTTCGGACCGGGCTACGTGGACCGGGTGGTGGAGGGCGTGGGCGGCCGGTCCAACGCGGTGACCTCGTTCGACTACACGACCTTCTACCTGATCCTGCCCACCGAGGCCACCGCGACCGGCATCCAGCTCCTGTCCGACATGGCGTTCCGCTCCACGTTCGTCCCCGAGGAGGTCGTCCGCGAGCGCGAGGTGATCTTCGAGGAGGCGCGCATCGAGCAGGACAATCCCCGCTCCGCCATCCTGCGGCAGCTCTACGGCATGGTCTTCGCGGGCCATCCCTACGGCCGTCCGGTGCTCGGCACGCGCGAGACCATGATGGCGGCCACCCAGGAGCGGCTGCGCGCGTTCAACCGCCGGTACTACGTCCCGGAGAACATGACGCTGGTGGTGGCGGGCCCGGTCGAGCCGGGCGCGGTTCGCGCGATGGTGGACCGCTCGTTCGGCAAGATGCCCGCAGCCGGCTACCGGCCAACCCCGCCCCCGCCGCCCCGCCCGATCGGCGGGGGGGCCCGGCGAGCGGTGGAGCGCTCGGAGCAGCAGGCCCACCTGGCCCTGGGCTGGCAGGCCCCGCGCTCCGACGACGCGGCGGGCGACGCGGTGGATCTGCTGAGCACCATCCTGGCCGGCACCGAGAGCTCCCGGCTGGCCCGACGGCTGCGCGACGACGAGCGGCTGGTCTCGAGCGTGACCATGAGCTACGCGGCCCTGGTCGGCGGCGGCATCGTCAGCCTGCGCGCGGACCTCGAGGCCGGAGACCTCGAGCGCGTGGAGCAGATCGTGCTGGAGGAGATCGCGAAGATCCAGGAGAGCGGGCCCACCGAGGAGGAGCGGCAGCTGGCGGTGACCAAGTTCGAGTCGCAGCACGCCTTCGACACCGAGACCTCCGAGGGCATCGCCTACGCCTACGGCCTGGCCGAGACCACCTGGAACCTCGAGGCGGAGCTGCGCTACGTGGAGCGCCTGCGCCGGATCACCCGCGAGCAGATTCGCGACGCGGCCCGGCGCTATCTGTCGCGCAGCGACTACGCGCGGCTGGCCTTCATGCCGAAGCCTCCCCGATGACGCGGCTCGGCCCGCTCGTCGTCGCGCTCTTGGTGGCGCTGACCGCCACTCCCGGGTGGGCCCAGACCCCGTCGGTCGGCCGGATCCGTCTTGCCAACGGCCTCACCGTGCTCGTGCGCGAGAACCCCACCGCGCCGGTGGTGGCGATCTCACTCATGGTGAAGATGGGCACCCGGTGGGAGACTCCCGACAACGCGGGCATCTCCAACCTGGTCCAGGTGATGGCGGTGCGCGGCACCCCCACGCGCACCGGGACGCAGATCGTGGAGCAGGCCGACGCCATGGGCGGCAGCATCGAGGCCACCGGGGACGTGGACGCCTCCGAGATCGCGGCCACCGCGCTCGCGCGCCACTGGGTAGAGATGTTGGACCTGGTCGCCGACGTCGCGCTCCACCCGACCATACCCGAGGGCGTGGTCCAGGCGGTGCGCGACTTCCTCATCCGCCAGCTCCGCAATCGCGGCGACAAGCCATACGACGTGGCGTTCGACACGCTCACCGCGCGCCTCTTCGGCCGCCATCCCTATGCCTGGGATCCCATCGGTCTCAAGGAGAGCCTCGAGCGGCTCGACCGCCCGGCGCTCCTCGCCCACTACCGCCGCCACTACGTGCCCGGGGGGATGGTGCTGGCGGTGAGCGGTCGGGTGAAAACCGCGGAGGTGGTCGCGCAGGCGGGTCGGCTCTTCGGCGCGATGACCGCGGGCCCGGTGCCGGTGCCCGCGCCCGCCCCGCCGCCCGCGCCGGCGCCGTGGCGCGAGACCCGGGTGGTGCCCGGCGCGCAGGCGCAGATCCTGATGGGCAGCCTCGCCCCGGCCCTCACCGATCCGGACTACCCGGCGGTCAAGGTGATGAGCACGGTGCTGGGCGGCGGCATGGCGGGCCGTTTCTTCTCGGAGCTGCGCGACAAGCAGGGCCTGGCCTACACCACCGGGACCCAGTACCCGGCGCGAGTGGACACCAGCTTCTTTCTGGCCCAGCTCGGCACCGCGCCGGAGAACGTGGCGAAGGCCGAAGGCGCTCTGCGCGAGCAGCTCGAGCGGGTGCAGCGCGAGCGGGTCGGCGACGAGGAGCTGCGGGTCGCCAAGGCCTACGTGCTGGGAAACCTCGCGATGGATCGGCGGACGAACGCGCGTCAGGCGTGGTACCTGGCCGCGTACGAGGAAGCGGGAGTGGGCTACGAGTTCCTGGATCGCTACGTGGGGGCGGTGCGGGCGGTCACCGCGGCCGACCTTCAGCGGGTGGCCCAGCGCTACCTGGCGGTCATCCGCACCATCGTCGTCCAGCCCACTCCGCCGTGAGGCGGGGCGGGGCGGCTCAGCGGTCCCGCGTCATCTCGATCCGGACCGGCGACTGCAGGTAGAGGAAGGTCCCGACCAGCCGGTCGCCCTCCACCTTGAAGGTGGCCGCGAACGGCCGACTCCGCTGCACGCCGTTCACCCACATCTCCTTCTCCGAGACCGTCACCTCGATCGGCGCGCCGAAGGACGAATTCTCGCGCAGCGCGACCGGGACGCCTTCCGCGACCTGCGAGTCCTGGAGGACCAGGACCCCCTCGCCGGTGGCCCCCTTCTGGGTGATCGACACCTGGGCCACCCCGTACCGGTCGCTCCGCTTCAGCCCGTAGCCGGTCCACGTCCCCGACCAGTGGCCGCCCACGTCGGCCGGCTGGACGTCAGAGGGAATGCTCCGGCCCCACCAGCCCTGGCCCTTGGCCTTGTCCATCAGCTCGGGGGTGACCAGGGGGGCGCCGGCTACCGCGTTGGTCACCGAGAAGCCCAGGTGATCATCGGTCGCGAAGTGGGTCGAATGCGATCGCCAGACCCCCCACTCGCGCTGGGTCGCGCAGCCGGTCGACACGAGCACGAGGGCCATCACCATCGGCAGCCAGTTGCGATCTCGCATGATCGTTTCCCTCCGGCAGATTCCACAAAATACTCGTGGAATCACAGTGTTGCATACCGGGGATTTATCACCCAGTGAATTCTATCCGGACTCCAGGAGCTCGGGAAAGGTCCGGATGATGCGATGGGGCACCACGTCGGCGGCGCTGGGAAGGCCCTGGCCGGGACCGTCCACCCAGACCCCGCGCAGCCCGAGGCGCTGGGGCGCGGCCACGTCCCACTCGAGATTGTCGCCCACCATCCACGCCTCCTCCGCCTTGACCCGGAGCTTCGAGAGCGCGTAGCGATACACGATCTCGTCGGGCTTGCCGACGCCCATCTCCCCCTCGATCACCAGGACGTCGAAAAACCGCTCGAGGTCATGCTGGGCGATCTTGCGCCGCTGGTGGCTCGCGTCGCCGTTGGTGACCAGGGCCAGCGGGACCCCGCGTGCGCGGAGGGCCTCGAGCGCCGTGATCACACCCGGGAACAGGACCATCCGCTCCCAGCGGCGCTCCGCGAAGTCGGCCGCGATGGCCGCGGCCAGCGCCTCGTCGGCGCGGCCCACGCGGCCGAGCGCGTGTCCGGTGATGCGGGTCCAGGCGCGCAGCATATCGGCGCGCTCGGTCCGATTGCGGCCCGGATCGCTCCAGAACCAGCGCCGGGTCTCCGCGATCGCCTTCACGAGGCCGGCCGGATCGATGCCGACCGGGCCCGCGTGGGCCTCGCAGGCGTGATGCCAGCACTCGTCCACGCCGCCGGTGTAGTCGAGCAGGGTGTCGTCGAGGTCGATCAGGAGCGCTTTCATCCAGCGGTACCCCTCACCCTGCCCGTTCCCCTTCCAGGGGAGCGGCAGCGGCAAAGGGGGCGAGCTCGGGCCGGCAGACCGACCGGAAGTTGCACCAGCGGCAGATGCGCAATTCCTCGGTCTTCTCGAACCCGGACTCCTCGGCGAGGTTGCGGTCCGGGTCCTTCAGATAGGCCTTCATGGAGCGCACCGAGAGGCGGATGTGCTCGCGGACCCGGTCGAGGCTCGCCTCGTCCCAGGGATGGGGGGTGACCTTGCCCTCTCGCAGGTTGACCTCGAGCAGGTCGACGCGCGCCAGGTCCACCCCCAGCACCTCGAGCGCGTAGAGCGCGTAGCCGCCGAGCTGCAGCCCCGCGCCTTCCCCGCCTCCACCCGTCTTCCAGTCCAGGAGCTGGAGGCGGTCGGCCGGGCTCCAGTAGCCGAAGTCGGGCGCGGTGAAGACTCGCGTGCCCTCGAAGGGGAACGAGCCGATGTCCTCGATGAAGACCCACCGCTCGGTGGGGGTGCGCTTGATCTCGGTCAACACCGGCAGGCGGTGGAAGTTCCGCAGGCAGCGCACCAGGTGGTCCCGGAGCGCCTGCCACTCGCTGTCCTTGATCGGCACCGCGTACTCGTGCTCGAACAGCGACGGCCGCTTGGGGGTCTCCCGGTAGAGCCCGGCGCGCGAGCCCTTCCACTCCGCGCGCATCTGACGCACCGTGTCCTCGATGAGCGAGGCTTCGCTCAGCCCGTGTCCGTCGCGAAGAGCGAGGAGGCAGCGCTCCACCGCCTCGTGCACGAGCCGGCCGATCCACATCTGGCGGGTGGCGAGCTGCTTGAGGATGTAGAGTCGACGGACGAGGGGGTCGGAGTTGACGTCCCAGCCGCCCCAGGCGCCGTAGTACTGGTAGTAGTAGCGGCGGCGGCACTCCTGGAAGACGTTGTCGCGGGTGCGCGACCAGGAGAACTCGTTGACGAGGTCGGCCACGGCCCCAGCATAGCATCCGCGTCCGGGAACCGGGACGGCGTGCGAGCAGTTTCCGTGCGCGGGGGCGGCCTGGCTTGATGCCCCCCAGGGGGCGTGTTAGCCTCGGCCCGCCTCGGCGGACGAGCGCACGCGCAGCGTCATCGATCACTAACAAGGAGGCAGCCATGCCGAAGTCGAAAGCCGCGGGTCTCACGCGACGCCAGATGCTCAAGGTGGGTGGTGCCGCCACCTTCGCCGGCTACGCGGTGGGGGTGGAAAAGGCGCTCGGTCAGGCGATCAAGACCGACACCCAGGGCATCGTGGCCGGGGACGCCACCGTGCCGATCGGCAGCTACAAGATGCCGGTGTACGAGGCCCGGCCCGCCAACGCGACCAACGCCCCCATCGTGATGGTCATCTCGGAGATCTGGGGGGTGCACGAGTGGGTGAAGGACGTCACGCGGCGGTTCGCCAAGGACGGCTACTACGCGATCGCGCCCGAGCTGTTCCAGCGGGAAGGCGGCGTGGGTCACATCCCGGACGTCCAGGCAATTCTGAAGATCGTCCTGGCGGTGCCCCGCAAGCAGGTTCTGGGCGACACCACCGCCGCGGTGGACTGGGCGAAGAAGCGGCCCGGCGTCCGCGCGGACAAGGTCGGCGTGACCGGCCACTGCTGGGGCGGCTCCACCGTGTACCAGGTGGCGGCGACCAACCCCGACATCAAGGCCGCGGTGGCGTGGTACGGCCCGCCGGCCCGCCCCTATCCCGACACGCCCAATCCGGTGACCGGCTTCGACGTGGTGAAGGACATCAAGGCTCCGTTCCTCGGCCTGTACGGCGAGAAGGACACCGGGCCGAGCCCGGAGGACGCCAGGAAGTTCGGCGACCTGCTCAAGCAGACCAACCCCAATTCCGAGATCGTGATCTACCCCGGCGTCGGCCACGGCTTCTTCGCCGACTACCGGCCCTCGTACAACGCGGAGGCGGCCGCCGACGCGTGGAAGCGCTGCACCGGCCTCTTCGCGAAGACCCTCAAGGCGTAGACACGGGAGGGACACCAGGGAGAGAGGGCGAGAGTCCACCGGGAGCACACCTTGATACAGGAGGGGGGGTCCCCATGAGGCGTTCGCATAACGTCCGCGCCGGCCTGATGGACCGACGTTCACTGCTGCAGGGCATGGCCCTCCTGGGAGGACTGACGCTTTGTCCCCGGATCGCGGGCGCGCAGGCCGGGGGGGCCAAGGCCGGCACGATCATGGTGCGCTGGCTGGGCGGCGGCGTGGTCGAGCTGGCCACGCCCGACTACAAGCAGATGGCCTACATCGACGCCTGGATCTGGAACAACGCCGGCTGGACTCGGTTCAACGTTCCCAAGCCGCCCGAGTACGCTTCGAAGGACGGCTTCGTGCAGTACGTCAAGTCGAAGTCACCCCAGGCCGTGCTGGTGCTCCTCACCCACGATCATGGTGATCACATCGGCGACTACTTCGAGATGCTCCAGGCCCTCAACGCCGCCGGCGTGCCGGTCAAGACGGGAGGGCAGAGCGATCTCATGCGCAAGGGGCTCGTGCCCGAGTTCAAGAACGCCAGTCTCGATCCCGCGCAGATCGTGCTCAACTCCGGTGGCAGCATGAACTTCGGCGGCACCGCCAAGCACGGCGACATGACCGTGCATCTCGTGCCGGCCGTCCACTCGACGCTGGCCGGCTACCCGTCGGCCGGCTTCATCCTGGAGATCGGCGGGGTGCGGGTGTACGCGAGCGGCGACACCGACCTCTTCGGCGACATGAAGATGATCGGCGAGCGCTACCGGCCCCAGCTGGGCTTCTTCTGCGTCGGCGACGGGCCGTACACGATGGGCCCCCAGGACGCGGCCCGCGCCTGTCAGATGACGGGCGTATCGCAGGCGGTGCCGGTGCACTACGCCCACAATCCCCAGGTGCTGGGCATCCAGGCCGGCGAGGAGTTCCGCCGGGCGGTCGCGGCCATCGCGCCGAGCGTGAAGGTGCACGTGATGAAGCCAGGGGACAGCATCCAGGTCACCGCCTGATCCGCCCGGCGCGCGAGGCGGGGCGCGGCACGGCGCGGTGACCGCCGTGCCGCGCCCTTGCTCCCTCGGCACCCGGCGTGCTAGGCTCCCCGCACTCTCCGGGGGGCATCGTAGCGTCCCCCACCACGCCGGGGCCAAGGGAGACTCCGATGCCATTCGTGAACATCCGCATCTACGAGGGCTGGGGCAAGGAGCGTCTGGACGAGATCGCCAAGCGGGTGACCGCGGCGATCACCGACGTCACCCAGCTGCCCAAGGAAGCCGTCTGGGTGGTGTTCGAGGAGGTCGACCCGCCCGACTGGTACGTGGGCGGCAAGCCCGGCGAGCGCATGGCTAAGAAGTGACCGGCGCCTCGCCCGTCACCGTCCGGGACGCGCGCTTCACCCAGGTCGTGGGCGCCACGATCGAGTTCGAGCGCATCGCGACCGGCTGCCTGTTCACCGAGGGGCCGCTCTGGCATCCCACCGGGCAGTACCTGCTCTGGAGCGACATGCCCGGCGACCACCTCCGGCGCTGGTCCGCCAAGGACGGCGTCACCACGTTCCGCAAGCCGTGCAACAAGTCCAACGGGCTCACGTGGGACCGGCAGGGCCGGCTGCTGGCCTGCGAGCACGCCTCGAGCCAGGTGTCGCGGACCGAGCCCGACGGCCGGATCACGCCGGTGGCCACCCACTACGCGGGCAAGCAGCTCAACAGTCCCAACGATATCGTGTGCGCCGCCGCCGGCGGCGTCTACTTCAGCGACCCGCCGTACGGCCGTGCCGAGTTCTACGGCGTCGCGCGGCCGCAGGAGCTGTCGTTCCAGGGCGTGTTCCGGGTCGGCCCGGATCCGAAGAGCCCGGTCCTGGTGGCCGACGACTTCGACCGGCCCAACGGCCTCTGCTTCTCGCTCGACGGCCGGCGGCTCTTCGTCAACGACACCGCCCGCCAGCACATCCGGGTCTTCGACGTGAAGGGTGACGGCACGCTCGCGGGCGGCAAGGTCTGGGCGGAAACCACCGGGGAGGGCAAGGGCGCGCCCGACGGCATGAAGATCGACTCCCTCGGCAACGTGTACTGCTGCGGGCCCGGCGGCATCCACGTCCTGAGCCCGGAGGCGGTGAGCCTCGGGGTGATCCACGTGCCCGAGTACGTGGCCAACTTCGCCTGGGGCGACGCGGATCGCCGCAGCCTCTACATCACCGCGTCCACCTCGGTGTACCGCATCCGGACCGTCACCCCGGGCCTGCCCGCGTGGTGAACGGCCAAAGGAGGCTCTCAATGATGCTGCTGCGCGTACTGACGATGCTGCTCGCGCTGGCCCTCGCGGTGCCGATGGCCGCGGAGGCCCAGAAGCCGATCAAGGTGGGTGTGCCCCGTGGAAGAGCTGAACGCCAAGGGTGGCGTGCTCGGCCGCAAGGTCGAGCTGATCATCCGCGACTCCAAGGCGGACGCCAACGAGGCGGTGCGGGTCGCCCGCGAGATGATCCTGAAGGACAACGTGGACTTCCTCATGGGCACGCTGACCTCCGCGGAAGGCCCGGCGGTCTCGGTGGTGGCGAAGGAGAACAAGATCGTCTTCATCGCCCCGATCCCGAAGACCGATCAGCTCACCGCGGCCGACAAGCTGCACCCCTACGTGTTCCGCATCGCGGCCAACACCACCATGGAGGGCCGCAGCGCGGCCGAGATCGTGGCCAAGTGGCCGGTGACCAAGGTCGCCACCATCGCCTTCGACTACGCCTACGGCCAGGACGTGACCAAGGCCTTCGTCGAGCACATCAAGAAGATCAAGCCGAGCGTGCAGATCGTGGACCAGCAGTGGCCGAAGCTCGGCGAGCAGGACTACAACCCGTTCATCAACGCCCAGATGGCCAAGAAGCCGGAGGCCATCGTGTCGTCGATCTGGGGCGGCTTCTTCGTCACCTACGCCAAGCAGGGCAAGGCCCTCGGCATGTTCGACGCGGTGAAGTACAACTTCATCGGCCTGGGTGAGGCGGCCACTCCGGAGACCACCAAGTCGATGGGCGCGGACTACCCGGTGGGCATCTGGGGCAACTCCTACGACGCCTTCTACTGGGGCGAGACCGCGGCCCACCGCGAGTACACCGAGCGGATCTCCAAGTACCTGAAGGACGAGTACCCGTCGTCGTGGGCCATCCAGGGTTACACCGGCATGCAGTTCCTGGTCGAGGGGATCAAGAAGGCGGGCAGCACCGACTCGGACAAGGTCGCGAAGGCCCTGCTCGGCCTCACCATCGACACCCCGATCGGCAAGCAGACGATTCGAGAAAAGGATCACCAGGCCAACCGCGGGCAGCTCTACGGCAAGACGGTGAAGGATCCGAGGTTTCCGTTCGCGATCATGAAGCCGATCGAGTACGTGGATCCTACCAAGTTCATGGATTAGCGAGTGGCCCGCCGAGGGACCACGGGGCGGGGGCATTCCCTTGTTCGATACCCCACTCACCGGGAATGCCCCCGCCCCGTGGTCCCTCGGCTACCCGCTCGATAGAGCCGGCCCTCGATAGAGTCCCCACTCGACCGAATCCATTGCTCGAATAGAGTCCCAGCCCCGAATGCCGGATCCGTCGTTTGTTTTTGCGCAGAGCTTGAGCGGCCTGACCGCCGCGATGTTCCTCTTTCTCATCGCGTCGGGGCTGTCGCTGATCTTCGGGGTGCTGCGGGTGCTGAACTTCGCCCACGGGACCTTCTACATGCTGGGGGCGTACTGCGCCTTCCAGATCGTGCAGTGGATCGGGCTCGACGGGGGCCGGTTCTGGCTCGCCGCCCTCGGCGCCGCGCTCGCGATCGCGGCCCTGGGCGGGATCGTGGAGCGCTTCCTCTTCCGGCACCTCTACGGCAAGGAGGAGCTCTACCAGCTCCTCTTCACCTACGCCCTGGTGCTGATCCTGAGCGACGTGGCCAAGCTCATCTGGGGCACCCAGCAGAAATCGGTGAGCCGGCCGCCCGAGCTGTCCGGCGCCTTCCACGTCTTCGGCGCCACCGTGCCCCACTACAACCTCTTCATCCTGCTGCTGGGACCGACGATCGCCCTCGCCTTCTGGTTCGTGCTGCAGCGCACCCGGGCCGGCCGGTTCATCCGGGCCGCCGCGCTCGACCGCGAGACGCTCGGCGCCCTCGGGGTCAACGTGGACGGCCTCTACACCTGGGTCTTCGTGCTCGCGTCGTTCCTGGGCGGGCTCGGCGGGGCCCTGATCGCGCCGATGCGGGCCACCACTCCCGGGATGGACACCGAGGTGATCGTGGAAGCCTTCGTGGTCGTGGTGATCGGGGGCCTCGGCTCCTTCTGGGGCACGTTCCTCGGGGCGCTGATCTACGGGCAGGTGCTCTCCTTCGGCATCCTCTTCTTCCCGCGCTTCTCGATCTTCTCGGTCTTCGCCCTCATGGCCGCGGTCCTGATCATCCGCCCCTGGGGCCTGCTCGGCCGGCCTCTCAAATAACCCATGCGCTCGCGCCTCCCCTGGGCCCCGCTGGTGCTGCTCGCCGCGTTCTTCGTGCCCGCGCTGGGCTCGCGCTTCTACACCTTCCTGGTCAACGACATGGTCATCTGGGCCCTCTTCGCCACCAGCCTGAATCTGCTGGTGGGCTACACCGGGCTCGTCTCGTTCGGGCACGCCGCCTACTTCGGGATCGGGGCCTACGCCACCGGGCTCCTCATGAAGCAGGCGGACGTCTCGTTCCTGATCGCCTTCCCGGCCGCCGGGGTGCTGGCCGGCCTCTGCGCCCTCGTCTTCGGGTTCTTCTGCGTGCGCCTCACCCGCATCTACTTCGCGATGCTCACCCTCGCGTTCGCCCAGATCGTGTGGGCCATCTGCTTCAAGTGGAACGAGGTCACCGGCGGCGAGCAGGGCATGCCCGAGATCCCCTACCCGAGCTTCGACTGGCTCGACCGGATCGTCTCGGCGGCCCCCTTCCTGGGCAGCTACCGGACCTCCGACTACTACTACTTCACCTGCCTGGTCCTGGTCGCCCTCTGCCTGTGGCTCCTGCGGCGCATCGTGGCCTCGCCCTTCGGGCGCATGCTCACCACCATCCGGGAGAACGCGGAGCGCGCCGAGTTCATCGGGGTGAACGTGCGGCTGTACGAGCTGGCCGCCTTCGTCATCGCGGGCGCGTTCGCCGGCCTGGCCGGCGGGCTCTTCGGGATCTTCAATCGCGGGGTCTTCCCGGACTTCGCGTACTGGACCAAGTCGTCCGAGGTGCTCATCATGACCCTGCTGGGCGGCATGGGCACCTTCTACGGCCCGGCGGTGGGCGCGGTGGCCCTCATCTGGCTCAACCAGCAGATCGTCTCCTACACCCAGTACTGGCCGCTGATCCTGGGCACCATCCTGGTCGTCCTGCTCTTCGTCTTTCCCGGGGGGCTGGCCGGCGCGGTGATCGCGCTCTGGCGCCGCCTCGCGCGGAGGCCCGCCGATGCTTGAGGTGCGCGGGCTCTCCAAGAACTTCGGCGGCTTCATGGCGGTGGGCGGGGTGTCGTTCACGGTGCCCCGCGGGTCGATCAGCGCGATCATCGGTCCCAACGGGGCGGGCAAGACCACCCTCTTCAACCTGATCACCGGGCACATCGAGCCGGACGAGGGGCGCGTGGTGTTCAAGGACCGCGACGTCACCGGCATCGCCCCCCACGACCTCTGCCGCCTCGGCATGGGCCGGTCGTTCCAGCGGACCAACATCTTCCCGCGCCTCACCGTGTACGAGAACATCCAGGCCGCGTACGTGTCCCACCGCGGCCGCGGCTTCAACATGTTCACCCCCGTGGAGCGGCTCTATCGCCCGGAGACCGAGAGCCTGCTGGAGGCGGTCGGTCTCCTCGAGAAGGCGGGCGAGACGTCGGGCTTCCTCTCCCACGGCAACCAGAAGCAGCTCGAGCTCGGCATCACGCTCGCGCTCGAGCCCGAGATCCTGCTGCTCGACGAGCCCACCGCCGGGATGTCCGCGACCGAGACCCGCGAGTCGATCCGGCTCATCGAGCGCATCGCGGCCGACCGGGGCCTCACCCTGCTGTTCACCGAGCACGACATGGAGGTCGTGTTCTCCATCGCCCACCGCATCACGGTGCTGCACCAGGGCCGGGTGATCGCGGACGGGCCGCCCGCGGAGGTGCGGCGCGATCCGGAGGTGAAGCGCGTCTACCTGGGGGAGAGCCGATGAGCGCCGAGACCGCCGCCGCCGGCCCCATCCTCACCGTCGAGGACGTCTACACCGCCTACGGGCTCTCGCAGGTCCTCTTCGGGGTGTCGCTCGAGGTGCGGCGCGGCGAGTGCGTGTGCCTGCTGGGGCGCAACGGGGTCGGCAAGACCACCACCATGCGCAGCATCATCGGCCTCACCCCCCCGACCCGCGGGCGGGTGGTGTGGAAGGGGCGCGACGTGGCCGGCCGCCCCGCCTATGAGATCGCGCGGGCCGGCATCGGCTTCATCCCGGAAGACCGGCGCATCTTCGCGGATCTCACGGTGTGGGAGAACCTCGACGTGGCCACGCGCGGGGGCCGCCCCGGCGGCTTCACGGTGGAGCGGGTCTTCGATCTCTTCCCGAAGCTACGCGAGCTGATGGGCCGGCAGGGCGGGTTCCTCTCCGGGGGCGAGCAGCAGATGCTCACGATCGCCCGCACCCTCATGGGCAACCCGGAGCTCCTGCTGCTGGACGAGCCCTCCGAGGGCCTCGCCCCGCTCGTGGTCCAGCACCTGAAGGAGCAGATCGCCCGGCTCAAGCAGGACGGGCTGACCATCCTGCTCGCCGAGCAGAACGTCGACTTCTCGCTCGACCTGGCCGACCGCGTCTACGTGCTCGAGAAGGGGCACATCCGCTTCCACGGCACCACGCGCGAGTTCCGCGCCGACGACGCGATCCGCCACCAGTACCTGGCGCTCTAGCCCCCGGAAGAGCCGGCGGCGCCCGGAGGCGCCGTCGCTCCCCGAGGCACGCCTAGCGGCGGGCTTCGGTGTCGGAGCTCCGGAGGAAGCGGTCGTACTCCTCCTGCGCCTTCTCCTTGCTATAGCCGTAGCGCTGCTGGAGCAGTCCGACCAGCTGCTCCGCCTTGCCCTCGGCGCGGTCGAGGTCGTCGTCGGTGAACTTGCCCCACTGCTCCTTGACGCGCCCCTTCATCTCCTTCCACTTGCCGGCGAGGATGTCCTGGTTCATCACGGCTCCTTTTCGGTTTGGGTTTCGTCTTCGCGTGCTTCGTCCACCGAAACGACGCAAGGCGCGTGCCGCCGCGCGGCCGCTCCGATCCGGCTCCGGTTCCGCCGATTCGCGCCCGGCCCGGCGACGCGCGCTTCCCGACCGGTCGGTCTTACCGGGTAGGCGGGGCGCCGCCTCCGGATCAGAGCGCGGCGCCCTGCCGTCTGAGCTCGCCCTGCACGTCGCCCACCGGCACGTCGCGCACCGCCTTGCCCGCGCGCGCGGCAAGTGCCGCGCAGACCCCGGCCGCCTGGCCGGTGGCCATCGCGATCGGCATCACGCGGTACGAGGAGTGCGCCTCGTGGGTGCCGGAGATGCAGCGGCCCGCCACCGTGAGCCGGTCCAGCCGCTGGGGCACCAGACAGCGCAGGGGGATGTCGTAGGCCTCGCCGGGGGGCAGGCGCATCAGGAGCGTGCCCTTGCCCTGGGGATTGTGGATGTCGAGGGGGTACGTCCCGCGCGCGATCACGTCGTCCCACTTGCGCGCGCCGAGGATGTCGTCGGCGGTGAGCCGGTACTCGCCGGTGATGCGCCGGGTCTCGCGCACGCCGATGGTGACCCCGCTCTGGACCACGTACGAGCGATCGAAGCCCGGCACGTACTTGCGGAGGAAGGCCCCGAGCTGGCGCATCTGCCGACGGGCCTGCCACTCCGCCCGCGTGAGGTCCCAGACGCTCGTGCCGAGCGCGCCGGTGACCCGGGTGCTGTTGACGGACAGCTCGTGCTCGTGGGGAGTGCCGAAGAACAGGATGTCCTCGCGGGCGAGGGTCAGCTCCCCGGCGAGGGTCGCCTCGCGGACCAGGTCCCACAGACCGTGCACGCCCCGCCACTGGTCCGGGTGCGCCTGGCGGTAGGCCGCGAAGGCGGTCCGCTCGAACTCCACCATGCGAAACATGAGGGTCATCGGCTGCACCAGGCCGTCGCCCTCCCGGCCGATGTCGAAGGGCGCGCCGGCGAGGGCGGCCACGTCGCCGTCGCCGGTCGCGTCGACCACCGCGCGGGCCATGACGACGATCGGGCCCGACTTGGTCTCGAACACCACCCCGTCGGGCCGCGGCGCACCGATGACCCCGCTCGCGAAGGCGTGCAGCAGCACGTGCACGCCCGCCTCGTCCAGCAGGTCGAGCGCCACCAGCTTGAGCACCTCCGGGTCGAACGGGACCACGAAGCCGGTCTGCGGGGACGGGTGCAGCGCGCCGCCCTCCCCCTCGAGCCGCTCGAGCAGCCGTCGCAGCACGCCCTCCACCACCGGATCGCCCGGGCCGTGATCGTGCGGCATCAGGTCGGCGGCGGACCCGGCCGGGGCCACCCCGCGCTGGGTATGGAACGACATGAGCGGCATCACCAGCGCGGCGGTCGCGTTGCCGCCGAGGAACGCGTGGCGCTCCACCAGGATCACGTCCGCGCCGGCGTCCGCGGCCCCGATCGCCGCGCCGAGCCCGGCGGGACCGCCGCCCACCACCAGCACGTCGCACTCCGCCGCCACCGTGGCGGTGCGCGGGGCGAGGGTGATGGTGGTGGGCTCGCGCGGACGCAGCAGCGGCGGCATGGCCTCAGCCTCCCGATCCGCGTCCGGCCTCCGCCTCCCGACGCGTCCGGTGGTCCTGCAGGATCTGGAGCGCGATCTCGTTGGTGCGCCGGGCGCGCGCCTGGATCTCGGGCACCGTCTTCTCGAGCCGGGCCTGCAGGTTGCGCCTCAGGTCCCACCAGCGGTCGATGTAGGCGATGAGCTGGCCCGCGTTGACCTGCTTGAGCGGCGGCATCGCGATCTCGAGGTCCTCGAGGAAGCCCGCCACCTTGCTCGAGTACGGCAGGGCCACGAACGGCACGCGGCTGAGCGCGGCGAAGATCAGGAAGTGCAGGCGCATGCCGACCGCGAAGTCGAGGTGGCTCACCAGCGAGAGGAGCTGGCCGGACGTGTACTCGCCCTTCAGCACGGTGGCCCGGTGCGCGTGGGCCATCCGGGACACGACCGCGTGGCAGTGCTGGGTGTCCTTCTGGCGCGGCTCCATCGGCACGAAGACCAGGTCCGCCTCGAGCCGGTCCACCATGTAGTCGGCCGCGTTGGCCAGCAGCGCGTGGTAGTGCGTCTCGTCGATGTCGGGGGCGGCGGAGCCGGGCTCGCGGACCGAGAGCCCGATCAGGCGCCGGTTCTCGTTGAGGCCTTCCCGCTGGAGCGCCTCCGCGGGCAACGGATCGGGCTCGAGCAGGAACGCGGGATCGGCGGTGACCTCGATCTCGCGCACCCCGACCTCCTCGAGGAGCTGACGCGCCCGGCGCTCGCGCACCGTCACCGCGTCGACCCGGCTCAGGGTGTCGCGCACCAGGGTGCGCGAGGCCTCGTTGTGCAGCGGCCCGGCGCTCACCGCGTAGACCAGCACCGGCACGTGATTCTCCTGGGCGAGCGCGACTTCGCGGAGGTAGACCGTCGCCGCGTCGTCGTAGAGGATGCCGCCCCCGCCCAGGATCAGGAGGTCGAGGTCGGCCACCTCCGGCCGCACCTCGTCCCGTGACAGATCGCGCACCGGCACGCTTCGCTCCACCTTGTGGCGCGCCGCGGTGTCCTTGGCGTCACGGGAGAAGACGGTGATCTCGCACGGCACCGCCGCGCGGAGCTGCGCGACGATGGACTGCAAGATCGCCTCGTCGCCCAGGTTGAGTCCGCCGTACGAGCCCGAGATGCCGATCTTGAACACGCGATCCGACGCCGGCTTGGTCACAGACAACGAGGCTTCAACTCCCGTGCCACCGGGAGCGCTCGCCCGCCCGCGGATCAAAACCGCTCACGGCGTCGAGATGGCCGGCCAGGTCCTTCGCGCGGAGGTCAGAACTTCCCGATGACGGGCGGAAGGATCTTCCCGATGTCCCACACGGCTCGCGACAATCCGCCGGACCGCGCACGGGCACGCGCCTTGCTTTGCGCTCGGATCATGAGATGGACCGACGGGAAAGTCCACATGACCACGCGCCGCTGGCTCCTCGCGGCGAGCGCGCTCGTGGTGCTGCTGCTGGTGGCCTCGGTGGTCGCCCTGTTCTTCATCGACGAGCCGCTGCGCCGCTATACCGAGGCCAAGATGAACGCGAGCCTCGAGGGCTACACGGTCAGCATCCGGAAGCTGCACTTCAGCCCGATCAATTTCTCCCTGGACCTCCGCGACACCGTGATTGTCCAGGACCAGCAGCCCGACCCCCCGGTGGCGAACATCGAGCGCCTCTACGCGAGCGTCCACTGGCGCGCGCTCCTCTCGGCGCGCGTGGTCGGCGACATCCTCATCGAGCATCCGGTCGTGGTCCTGAACCTGCGCCAGGCCCGGGCCGAGATCAACGACCCGACCCCGGTGAAGGACAAGGGATGGCAGCACGCCCTCCAGGCGATCTACCCGCTCAAGATCAACGAGCTGCGCATAGAACGGGGCGACGTCACCTACCAGGACGACGGGCCGTTCAAGCCGCTCCGGGTCCACGACCTGGAGGTCACCGCCTCCAACATCCGCAACGTCCACTCCGAGCGGGGTGTCTATCCCTCGCCGATGACCCTGCGGGCGCGGGTCTTCGACGCGGGCGCGGTGAGCGCGAACGGATGGGCCGACTTCCTGGCCGAGCCCTACGCGGCGTTCATGGCCGACATCACGCTCGACACCATCGCGCTCGACTACTTCAAGCCGATCACCAATCGCTACAACCTGGCGGTGGACCGCGGAACCCTCTCCGCCAACGGGGAGGTCCAGATCGCGCCGCAGTTCAAGTCGGTGAAGCTCTGGTCGGCCACCGTGGACGGGATCCGCGTGGACTACATCCACACCCCCGCGATGGCCGGCGTGGCCCAGGCGGCCACCCGCGAGGCCATCAAGGCCGCCGACCGGGCCCAGGACCCGGGCCTGCAGTTCCGGGTGGACCGCCTCGACATCGTCAAGAGCACCGTCGGCTTCGTCAACAAGACCACCACGCCGAGCTACCGGGTCTCCGTCACCGCCACGACCGCGACCCTCACGAACCTGAGCAGCCTTCCGAGCGGGGAGACCGCGGTGGCCACCCTGCGCGGCAAGTTCATGGGCTCGGGGCCCGCCCGCGCGGACTTCAAGCTCCAACCCACGCGACCCGGCCCCGACTTCGACCTCGCGGTGCGGATCGACGGGACCGACCTGACCACCATGAACGATCTCCTGCGGGCGCACGGGAAGTTCGACGTGGTGGCCGGCCGCTTCTCGCTCTACACCGAGCTCCAGGCGAGGGATCGGCAGATCGCGGGCTACGTGAAGCCGCTCTTCCAGGACATGGAGGTCTACGACCCGAAGCAGGACCGGAACAAGAGTGTGGCCCGCAAGGCGTACGAGGCGATCGTCGGCGGGGTCTCGAAGGTGCTGCAGAACCGTCCGCGCGACGAGGTGGCCACGCGGGTCGAGATCTCCGGCCGCCTCGACAACCCCAACCCGAGCCTCCTCGCCACCGCCGTGGGCCTGGTGGAGAACGCGTTCTTCAAGGCCATCCTGCCCGGCTTCGACGCCCAGCTCCGCCGCTCGCATCGCTGACGCGCGTTTTCTGGTACTCTCGGGGCCATGGCCACCTTCACGGTCACCTGCCCCTGCTGCGACGGCCGCCTCACCATCGACCCCGCGCTCGAGGCGGTCATCGCCCACGAGGCGCCGCCCCGGGCGAAGTCCGGCCTCGGGCTGGACGACGCGCTCCACTCGCTCAAGGGCGCGGCGGCGCGGCGCGCGGAGCGGTTCAAGGAAGAGCTGAAGGCTCAGGAGAAGAAGCCGCAGGTGCTGGACAAGATGTTCCAGGAGGGGATGAAGAAGGCCAAGGACATGCCGGGCCGCCCCCTCAACCCGCTGGACCTCGACTAGGGGCCGTGGCGGGAGCGGATCTCACCACCGCGCTCCTCAGGCGGGTGAGCCGGTCCTTTTACCTCTCGCTCGCGGTGTTGCCCGCCGCGGTGCGTCCGACCATCGGCCTCGCGTATCTCCTGGCGCGGGCCTCCGACACCATCGCGGACACCCGGCTGATCGACCGCGCCTCGCGGATCGCGCACCTGGAGACGGTGCGCGCGGCGCTCCGCGACGGCGACGCCGGGCAGCTCTCCGCGATGGCCCACGCGCTGTCCGCCACGCAGGCGCTCACCGCCGAGCGGGCCCTGCTCGAGCGCCTGCCCGAGTGCCTGGCCGCCTTCGAGACCCTGCCCGCGGCGGATCACGCCCGCGTCCGCGCGGTGCTCGAGACCATCATCGAGGGGCAGATCCAGGACCTGCGCGTCTTCCCCGGCGAGGACGAGGGCAAGCTCGCCGCCCTCGAGACGCGCGAGGATCTCGACCGCTATACCTACCTGGTGGCCGGCTGCGTCGGCGAGTTCTGGACCGAGGTGCACGTGGCCCACCGCCCGCGCCTGCGCCACTGGGACCTCCCGCGCATGCGCGCGCTCGGCGTCCGCCTCGGCAAGGGACTCCAGCTCACGAATGTCCTGCGCGACCTGCCGCGCGACCTGCGCCAGGGGCGCTGCTACCTGCCCCGGCAGGGCCTGGCCCGGCTCGGGCTCGAGCCCCGCGATCTGCTCGACCCCACCCGCGCGCCCGCGGTGCGCCCGCTGCTCATGGAGTGGCTGCTCACCGCGCTCGATCACTACGAGGCCGGCTGGCAGTACACCTTTGCGATCCCCCGGCGGGAGGCGCGCATGCGCCTGGCCTGCGCCTGGCCGCTCCTGATCGGCCTGCGCACGCTCGACCTGCTCGCCGCCTCGCCCAACTGGCTCGATCCCGCGGTCACTCTCAAGGTGCCGCGGGTTCGCGTCTACGGGCTCATGGCTCACTCGCTCGGCACCGTGTGGTCCACGCGCGCCCTCGGCCGCCAGGCGCGCCGCCTGCGCGAGCGCATCGGCCCGTGACCGGCCCCCTCGCGGTCATCCAGGCGGACGTCTTCACCTCGCGACCGTTCGCGGGCAACCCCGCCGTCGCGGTCCTGGACGCCGACGGGCTCGACGAGGCCGCGATGCAGCGCATCGCCGCGGAGCTGCGCGCCCCCGGGACCGCGTTCGTCTCCGCCTCCACGCGGCCGGACGCGGAGTGGCGGCTCCGGATGTTCACGCCGCGACGCGAGGTCGGCTACTCCGGCCACACCGCCCTCGGAGCCACTCACGCGCTCCTCGAGGCCGGCCGCCTGACCGGCGCCCAGGTCGTCTTCGACACCTCGGCCGGCCTCCTCCGGGTAGACGTGGAGCGGCGCGACGGGGGCATCCTCATGTGGCTCGAACCGCCGCTACCCACGTACCGGGCGCCCGGCCACGACGTGGTGGAAGTGCTCGACGCGCTCGGGCTGGCGCGGGCGGGGGTCGGGGGCTGGGCGCGGCCGGCGGTGACGCCGGACGACGACCTGCTGCTGCCGGTGACCGATCTCGCGACGCTCCGGGCCCTCGAGCCGGACATGACCCGGCTCGCCGCCCTGCGCACCACCCAGCGCGCCCGCGGGGTGCTCTGCGTCTCGCGCGAGACGGTGGAGCCGGGCTCGAAGAGCCACAGCCGCTTCTTCGCGCCCCACTTCGGGCTGCCCGAGGACATCGTGACCGGATCGGCGCACTCGACGCTGGCGGTCTGGATGTTCGGCGCGGGCCTCCTGACCGCGGAGGGCGGGCGCGTGACCTTCACCGCCGAGCAGGGGGACGGGCTCGGTCGGCCGGGCCGGCTGCAGATCGAGGTGACCGTGAGCGACGGGCGCCCGAGCCGGGTGCGGGTAGGCGGGCACGCGGTGACCGTGCTGAGCGCGAGCCTGCGGGCGGGCGCCTAGCGCGCGCCGACGCGCCCGGTTCAGTCGCGGACGGGCAGCGCGAACAGCTCGGGCGGGTTGATGCGCGCGCGGCCGAGCTGGGCCGCGAAGTGCAGGTGGGGGCCGGTGGAGCGCCCGGTGGTGCCGACGGTGCCCACGGTCTGGCCCCGCTCCACGATCTGGCCTTCCGTGACCGACACGCCGTCCAGGTGGAAATAGAGGGTGTAGAGCCCGAGCCCGTGGTCGAGCGCCACGAGCCGCCCCGCGAAGAAGAACTCCCCGAGCAGCGCCACGCGACCGCGGTTCGACGCCACCACCGGCGTGCCCCGGTCGGCCGAGTAGTCGATGCCGGAGTGGGGCATGCGCGGCTGACCGTTGATGATGCGCCGCGAGCCGAAGCCCTCGCCGGGCTTGCGGCTGGCCACCGGCCGCGTGAAGGATCCGCGCCAGAGCCGCTCGGGGGTGATCGTGTCGTAGAGCGTGCGCATGCGGATCGCCTCGTTGGCCGCGCGCCGCTCGGCCTCCGGGTCGAGGTTGACCATCTCCCCGGGCAGGGTCAGCCGCTGCACCGGGAAACCGGCCGCCTTGACGGTGAGCGCGCCCGCCGCCTTGCGCGGCGTGCCGGCCGAATCCACCAGGCCGATCCGCCACGGCAGCCTGCCCGGCTTGGTCTCGAGGTCCACGCCGGTCAGGGCGGCATACTCCGCCCCGTAGGGGAAGAAGGCCAGGTGATGGCCGCCCAGGCTCCCCTCGACGTCGCGCGCGCCCCGGGTCCCGGCCACGAAGACCAGCACCGCGTCTCCCTGCCGGGCGGTCGGCGGAACGAGGCGTACCTGGAGGGCGGGGGCCGCGGGAGCCGGGGCCGCCGGGGAGTGCGCCAGCAGGACGCTGGCGAGGGCGACGAGCAGGGCGGACCGGCGACCCATCGGGAAGATCTTACGCTTCCCCGCGCCGGAAACACGCACTCCGCTCCCCTCGGGGGAGCGGGTCAGGGATTCTCGGGACGCCGCTGCTGGCGGAGGAACTGCTCGATCTCGGCGACCAAGTCGGCGGAGGGAGGGAGCTCGTCCTTGCCCTCCATCGCCTCGGCGACATCCGAGACCTCGGACGCGGTCTCGGGCTCCTCGACCGCCTCGACCGGCTCGCCCTCCTCGTCGGAGCTCTTGCGCTCGAGCTTGCGCACGTACTCGGAGATCTTCGCGTTCTGCGACACGATCGAGCTGAGGTTCTGATCGAACTGCTCGGCCGCCTCGCGCAGATCGGTGAGATCCGCCTCGGTGTTCAGCAGGCTCAGCACCCGACCCGCCGGACGAGGGCCAGCGCGGCGCGCGGGTTCTCGATGCCGGAGACGTAGTGCGGCACGTTCGCCCACAGGCTGGCGGTCGGCACGCTCGCCTCGCGGCACAGGACGTTGAGGACCCCCACGATCCCGGTCGGCCCCTCGTAGCGCGAGGGCCGAAGCCCCAGGCGCGCGGACAGCTCCTGATCGTAGGAGCTGCCGGACAGCTTGACCGGCCGGGTGTGGGCGACCTCGGCGAGGAGCGCGCCCAGCGTGAGCACCAGCGAGGCGCCGGAGCGTCGGGCCAGCTCGAGAACCGTCGCGCAGTAGGTCCGCCACTTGAGATGCGGCTCGATGGCGACCCCGACCACGATGTCGCGCTCGAGCTCGGTCGGCTGGGCCACCGAGAACTCGGTGGCCGGCCAGACCACCTCGCGCTCGGTCCGCGAGCCGGGCTTGAAGCGGACATAGGGCCGGGACAGACCGAAGTGGTAAAAATCTTCCGGATCGATCGTGGCCAGGGGGCGGGATGACCAGACCTGGCTCAGGTAGCGCGCGGCGGTGGTGGCCGATTCGGCCGCGTCGTTCCAGCCCGAAAACGCCAGGATGATGACCGGCCGACGCAGCCGCCCCGGCTCCTCGTGCAGCGTCAGGTACTGGCTCATCGGGGGCGCTGCCTCCTGCTGGGAGCATGCCTGAGGGGCCCCGGCGAGGCAAATGAAAGTTGACCTCTCCCGGAGCCCTCCGTATCATTACGATTCGTGCAACAGAAGCGGAGGACTGGAGTGCCCTCAAGGAGGCAAATTCCCATGCGCGCATGGCTATCGTTGGCTTCGTTTCTCGGAAGCATCGTGCTGCTGACCTCGGCGTGCGCCACGTCGGAGGAGTGGTCGGAGTGGCGGGGCCACACCACCCACTTCGCCTCGGGTACGCACGGGGTCTTCTCGCTGCGGAATAACAAGGACGGCTCGAATCCGCGCGTGTCGCGCACGGACGTCGATTCGGCGCGGGCGGAGAACTGGTGGGGCAAGGCCATCACGGTGAGCCCGGAGCAGATCTTCCAGAACTAGCCCCCTCATGTCCCGGCACAACCGCACCGTGCGGGGCGGCCTCCTGGCCGCCCTGCTGCTCTACGGCATCTCCCTGACGGCCCAGGCCTACGCGGCCCCCGCGGATGCGCTGATGCCGATCGAGAAGTACACGACGGCCAAGGCCAGGAGCCTGGCCAATGCCCACCGTCTCCGGCTGATCGAGTTCTCCGAGCAGATCTACAACTGCATGCCGTGGCTCGCCGTCTACCCGGGACGCCTCGGCTTCCCGAAGTACAAGGACAGCGCGGACGACGATCGCTATCTGTCGATGTGGATCTGGGTCGATCAGCGCGAGGATGCGGGCTTCGCAGCCCTGCCGCAGGAGCGCCGCGTCTCCGCGATGTTCTCCCGCTACGGCGTCGACATGCTGCGACGCATGGCTGCGCTCTCCGACGTGGTCGACGACGGCGACGTGGCCGGGCTCTCGGTGGTGCTGTCGTGGCTCAAGCCGGGCACGACCCGCCCCGGCAAGCAGGCGGTGAACGAGACCTTCGCGCTGTTCGTCGACAAGGCCACCGCGGCCGACTTCCTGGCCAAGCGGGTGGGGCCCGAGGAGTTCGTGAACCGGGCCAAGTTCAATCTGTTCGACGGCGAGAGCCTGGTCGGGCGCGTGCCGCTCGAGGTGTGGGAGGACTCGTTCAACACGACCTACAAGGTCGGCAACTACGACCCTCCCAAGGGGGCCCAGTGCCAGTAGCTCGTCCGGCCTGACCCCGGCCCGGCCTTCTGTTTCCCCGCCTAGCCGTCGCGACTCGCGCGTTCGCCCACGAGGGCCGGCGGTTTGACACCCCCCAGGGGTTCCGCTAGCATCGAATCCGAGCCCCCGAGATGAAATTACCCAATCGGCAGAAGACCCAGTTTTCCCTCGTCTATCTCTTCATCGCGCTCATGGTGGTCTTCGGCGTCCAGAGCTGGCTCCGGGCCCCCCGGACGGTCGACATCCCGATGAGCCAGTTCCTGACCCTGGGGCGAGCGCGAGATCCAGGGCGTGCTGAAGCCCGGCGCGCTGCCCACGCCCCCGGCCGGCCCGGGCGATCGGCTGCGCCAGCTCCTGGGCGCCGAGCAGGGGCCGACCATCTTCACGACCGCGCGCATCCCGGCCACCGACGACTACGACGTCGTCCGGGAGCTGCAGGCCGCGAAGGTGGAGTTCTCGGGCCGCATCGAGTCCACGTTCTGGCGCGACCTGATCTCCTGGCTCGTGCCGCTGGTCCTGATGGCCGGCCTCTGGCTCTTCCTGATGCGGCGGATGGGGGGCGGGCCCACGCAGGCGCTCTCCTTCGGCCGCTCCAAGGCCAAGATCTACGACCGCAAGGAGCTGAAGACCACCTTCGCGGACGTGGCCGGCGTCGACGAGGCCAAGGCCGAGCTGATGGAGGTGGTCGACTTCCTGAAGAATCCCAAGAAGTACCAGCGCCTCGGTGGCCGCATCCCGAAGGGCGTGCTCCTGGTGGGCCCGCCGGGCACCGGCAAGACCCTGCTGGCCCGGGCGGTGGCGGGCGAGGCCGACGTGCCGTTCTTCTTCCTCTCCGGCTCGGAGTTCGTGGAGATGTTCGTGGGCGTGGGCGCCTCGCGGGTGCGCGATCTCTTCGAGCAGGCCAAGGAGAAGGCGCCCTGCATCGTGTTCATCGACGAGCTGGACGCGATCGGCAAGACGCGGGCCGGCAACACCGGCTTCCTGTCCGGACACGACGAGCGGGAGCAGACCCTCAACCAGCTCCTCGCGGAGATGGACGGCTTCGACTCGTCCAAGGGCGTGATCATCATGGCGGCCACCAACCGGCCGGAGGTGCTCGACGCGGCGCTGCTGCGCGCGGGCCGCTTCGACCGCCAGGTGGTGGTGGACAAGCCCGACGTGCGGGGGCGCGAGGCGATCCTGATCGTGCACGCCCGCAACGTGAAGCTGGCCCCGAGCGTGGACCTGCACGTGCTGGCCGCCCGCACTCCCGGCATGGCCGGCGCGGACCTGGCCAACATCATCAACGAGGCCGCGCTCCTGGCCGCGCGCAAGGGCAAGGACGCGGTCGACATGGCCGACCTCGAGGAGGCGGTGGACCGGGTGGTGGGCGGCCTCGAGCGGAAGAGCCGGGTGCTCTCCGAGAAGGAGCGCGACATCGTCGCGCATCACGAGATCGGCCACGCGCTGGTCGCCTCTTCCCTGCCCAATGCGGACCCGGTGCACAAGGTCACCATCATCCCGCGCGGGGTCGCCGCCCTGGGCGCCACCTACCAGTTGCCGCTGGAGGACCGCTACCTCCTCACCCGCAGCGAGATCGAGGACCGGATCGCGGTCCTGCTCGGCGGCCGGGTGGCCGAGGAGATCATCTACGGCGAGGTCTCGACCGGGGCCCACAACGACCTCGAGCGGGGCACCGAGCTGGCCCGGCTCATGGTCATGCAGTACGGCATGTCCGAGGCGCTCGGGCCCATGACCTTCGGCGGAGGGCAGCAATCGATGTTCCTCCGCGGCTCGGGCCTGCCCCAGGAGCGTGAATACAGCGAGGAGAGCGCCCGTCGCATCGACTCCGAGACGCGCGCCATCATCGATCGCATCTACGACCGCGTTCGCGATCTCCTCACCGCCCGCAAGCGGGTGCTGGTGGAGGCCGCCGCCGAGCTGAAACAGAAAGAGACGCTGGAGGGCGACCGGCTCCGGGAGCTGCTGGCCGGCGAGCCCGTGGGGGCACAGGGATGATCTCTCTCAAGCGCAGCACGTTGGGGTTCGTGGTCCTCGTGACGCTCGTGGTCGGCGCGGGGCTCGGCACCTGGGGAGCCGGCGCGGTGGACCAGATCAAGCCGTCCGTGCCCGGCGCGGGCACGCTCGGTCCCCTGCCGTCGGGCACCCAGCCCCGCGTCGTGCCGGCGGCCCTGCCCATCCCGTCGGGCAGCTTCGCCCAGGTGGCGGAGAGCGTGGGGCCGGCGGTGGTCAACATCAACACCGTGACCCGGGTCAGCGGACGCACCCCGGTGGAGGAGTTCTTCGGCGACGAGATGCTCAAGCGGTTCTTCGGGGAGGCTCCCGAGCGCCAGCAGGTCCAGCGAAGCCTCGGCTCGGGCGTGATCGTCGACCCCTCCGGCATCGTGCTCACGAACGCGCACGTGGTGGAGCGCGCCACCGAGATCGAGGTCGCGACCGCCGACGGCAAGAAGCACAAGGCCAAGGTGATGGGCGCGGACCGCAAGACCGACCTGGCCGTGCTCAAGCTCACGGGTGGCGGACCCTATCCGGCGGCGAACCTGGGCGACTCCGACCGGGTCAGGGTCGGCGACTGGGTCCTCGCCATCGGCTCGCCGTTCGGCCTCCAGCAGACGGTGACCGCCGGCATCATCAGCGCCAAGGGCCGCTCGATCGGCCAGGGTCCCTTCGACGACTTCCTCCAGACCGACGCGGCGATCAATCCGGGCAACTCCGGCGGCCCGCTCGTGAACATGTCGGGCGAGGTGGTCGGCATCAACAGCGCCATCCTCTCGCGCACCGGCGGCAACGTGGGCATCGGCTTCTCGATCCCGGTGAACATGGCCAAGCGGATCTACACCGAGCTGGCCGCCAAGGGCAAGGTCACCCGGGGATGGCTCGGGGTGTCGATCCAGCCGCTCAACGCCGAGCTCGCCAAGGGCTTCGGGCTCAAGGAGCCCAACGGGGTGTTGATCTCCGACGTGGTCCAGGACAGCCCGGCTGCCCAGGCGGGCGTCGCCTCCGGCGACATCATCATCGAGTTCGACCGGAAGAAGGTCGACTCGCCCCAGGAGCTGCAGAAGGTGGTGGCCGCGACCGCGCCCGGACGCGCGGTGCCGCTCAAGGTCTGGCGCGACAAGGGCGAGAAGATGCTCGAGATCAAGATCGGCGAGACGCCGGACGAGAGCGTGGCCCTCAAGCCCGCCGGCAAGGGCAAGGGGCTCCTCGGCATGGACGTGCGGCCGCTCACGCCCGAGCTGGCCCGCCAGCTCAACCTGCGCACCGCGGAGGGCGTCATCGTCTTCTCGGTGGACGAGGACAGCGCGGCCTCCGAGGCGGGGCTGCAACGCGGCGACGTGATCCGCGAGGTGAACCGGCAGCGCGTGCGCAGCGTGCAGGACTTCGAGAAAGCGACCAAGGACGTCAAGGACGGCGACCGGGTCACCGTGCTGCTCCAGCGCGGGCCGCAGTCGCTCTACGTCGCCTTCACGGTCGCGCGCGGGTAGCGGCCTCCTCCCGAGCCCGGGAGGGAGCGGGCGGGGGGCGGGGGCGGCGGGGGGTAGGCCTCTGACCACGACCCGCTTCGTCTTCGGCTCGCGGGAGGAGTTCCCAATCGGGGAGCGGTCGCTGTAGGCGACTGCTTGCCCTTGACCTCTCTGCGATGGCTGGGCGTGTCGACCTGATCGGGGCTCAGCGGTCTGTGGCGGCGCCGTCGTAGGTTTCGCGGCGGCTCATCTTTCGCTGGAACGCCAGGTATCCCGCTCGGGTCAGGGGTGGCTTGGCTTGCGCCACTACTTGGCGGCCGACGGTGGCGTTGTCGGCGAGCAGGTCTACCACCATTGAGGCGAGGGCCTTGGCGTTGGTGAGGTAGGTGAGGGTTGGGTCGACGATCTCGTAGTCGGCTCCGTGCGGCGTGCCCTCGGCCCCGCCGACGTAAGGGTGGATGATCGGCATGACCTGGCCGAGGTCGCCCATGTCGGTGGAGCCGGTGCGGTGCAGGATGGTGCGCACGTTGTCGGCGCCGACCAGGTCCGCCGCGATGACCCGGAAGCGCTCCACCATCAGCGGGTCGCAGCGGAGGGGCATGTAGCCGGGCAGGGTCTCGATCTCGACGGAGGCGCCCATCGCGAGGGCCCCCGCTCGCAGGGCGCGGTCCACCTTGCGGTCGGCCTCCGCGATGGCCTCGAGCGACTTGCCGCGCACGAAGGTCTCGAGGCGCACCTCGCCCGGGATCACGTTCACCTGCGAGCCGCCGTGGGTGATGATCGGGTGCACCCGGATGGTGTCCTCGTCGCGGAAGGTCTCCCGCAGCGCGTTGATGGCCATGAGCCCGATCTGGGCCGCGTAGAGCGCGTTGATCCCGAGGTGCGGGGCGCCGCCCGCGTGGGAGGCGCGGCCCACGTAACGCACCGTCTTCACCACGCAGCCGTTGTTCGACATGGGCACCGCCAGCTTGCCCTCCTCGCGCCGCGGGGTCGAGTGGATCATCATGCCCATGTCGACGTCGTCGAGGTGGCCGAGCCGCAGCATCTCCGGCTTGCCCCCCATGAACTCGAGCCGCCCCGCGTCCCGCTGCGCCACCCGCCACTCCACGTCGCCGTACTCCTCGGCGGGCACGCCGATGAAGGCCACGCGGCCGGCCAGATGGTCGAAGGCTCCCGCCTCGAGCAGGCCCATCGCCGCGCCCAGCATGCCCGCGACCTGCGCGTTGTGCCCGCACGCGTGCGCGGCCCCGGTCTCTGGATCGGCCACCGGATGGCCGACCACCACGAGCCCGTCGAGCTCGCCGAACAGCGCGAGCGTGGGGCCGTCGCCGGCGCGACCGGCCACGTCGGCGCGGACGCCGGTGAGGGCCAGCTCGGTGCGCGGGGTGAGGCCGATGCGCTCGAAGGTCTGGGCGACCAGCTTGGCGGTCTTGAACTCCTTGAACCCGAGCTCCGGCTGGCGGCGAATCGCCTCCCCCAGCGCGATGATCTCGTCGCCCCGCCGGTCGATCGTCGCCTGGACCTTCTGCATCAGCTCGGCCTTGGTCATGGGTGCGCCTCCTAGCGCCCGCCGGTGACGGCGAGGGTGTGTCCGGTGATGTAGGTGGCCTCGTCGGAGGCCAGGAACAGGACCGCGTCCGCCACCTCCTCGGGACGCCCGAGGCGCCGCAGCGGGGTCATGCGGTTGGGGCTGTATTCGACCGTCTCGTTGAGCCGCCGCAGCGCATCGCCGACTCGCTCGGTGTCGATGGGGCCGGGCGCCACCGCGTTGACGTTGATGCCGTGCTCGGCCAGCTCGAGCGCGACGTCGCGGATGAAGCCGTGCACGCCCGCCTTGGCCGCCGAGTAGGCGGAGCCGCCCTGGTAGTAGGCGGTCCACGGGGTGCCCTCGCGGGCCCCCGAGGAGATGCAGACGATGCGGCCGTAGCGGCGCTTCATCATGTGCGGCACCGCGGCGCGGGTGCAGAGAAAGGTCGAGCGCAGGTTGAGCCGCAGGGTGAAGTCCCAGTCCGCGACCGCCATCTCCCAGACGCGCGCGTTGCGGCTGCCGCCCACGTTGTTGACCAGGATGTCGAGGCGCCCGCCGCGCTCGACCGCGGAGGCGATCAGACGCGCGGCCGGCTCCTCCTCGGTGACGTCGCCCACCACGCCGGAGGCCCGGCCGCCTTTGCCGATGACGTGGGCAACCACGCGCTCGAGGGCGGTCGCGTCCACGTCGCCCAGGACCACGGTGGCGCCCTCGCCGGCCAGGCGCTCCGCGATCGCGCGGCCCAGTCCGTGGGCCGCGCCGGTCACCACCGCCACCTTCTCGTCCAGTCGTGCCATGGCGGGCACATTAGCATGGCGCCTGAGGTAAAATCCCCCCGCCAGCTCTCGACCTCGAGGAGGATTCGACCCGATGCCGACCCGTCGCGATCTGTTCAAGCAAGCCGGCGCCGTCGCCGCGCTCGCCGCCCTCCACCCGGTGGTCGCACGCGCCCAGGCCCGGAAGCCCACGCTCACCGTCGGCTACCCGTCGACGCCGGAGACGATCGACCCGCACCAGTTCCGCTCGGTCCTGAGCGGCTCGATCATCGGCCTCATGGGCGAGGGCCTGCTCACGCGCGATCCCCAGACCATGGAGATCAAACCGCTGCTCGCGGAGTCGGTGAAGAACCTGAACCCGAACACCTGGGAAGTGAAGCTGCGCCGGGGGGTCAAGTTCCACAACGGAGAAGATTTCACCGCCGACTCGGTCAAGTTCACGATCGAGCGCGCCATCAACTCGAAGCTCAACACCCTGGCCAAGCTCACCTGGCCCCCGTCGTTCGGCCAGGAGATCGTCATCGTCGATCCGTACACCGTGAAGATCGTGACCAAGGTGCCGGATCCGATGGTGCCGAGCCGGCTCGCGGCCGAGTCCATGAACATCGCCCCCGCCAAGGGCCTGGCCGAGTACAAGGAGAAGTTCGTCGCCGACCGCTTCATCGGCACCGGGCCGTTCCGCTTCGTGGAGCACGTGGTGGGCGACCGCGTCGTCGTCGAGGCGAACCCGGGCTACTGGGGCCCGAAGCCGCCCACCCAGAGAATCGTGATCCAGGTCATCCCGGACTCGGCCACCCGGCTGGCCGCGCTCCAGCGCGGTGACGTGGACGTGATGCTGAACCTCCCCTTCCCGCTCGCCCCCACCGTGGAGGCCGACTCGAGCCTGCGGGTGTACTCCGAGCTCTCCTCGCTCACCCACGGCGTCCTGCTCAACGCGCGCGAGTCCGCGCCGCTCAAGGACCGCAAGGTGCGCCAGGCGCTCAACATGGCGGTGGACCGCGCCGCGATCCTCAAGGGCCTCTACTCCGGGCGCGGCCAGTTCCTGAACACGGTCACCGGGAAGAACGTGGCCAACACCATCGACCCCGGCGCCTATCCGTACGATCCCGCGCGGGCCAAAGCCCTCCTCGCGGAGGCCGGCTTCGGCCAGGGCTTCGAGCTCACCATGTGGCAGTCGATCGGCCGCTGGGTGCTCGCCGAGGAGACCGCGCAGGTCATCGCGGGCTACTGGGACAAGATCGGGGTGAGGACCAAGGTGCAGGTGCTGGAGTGGGCCGAGTTCAACAAGCGCTCCGCCGCCTCCACCCACAAGGATTGCTTCTACTACGCGTTCATCAACGGCACGTGGGACGCGTCGTACACCGTGCAGCGCTTCAAGCCCGACTTCCAGACCTTCCGCTACTTCGACGCCTCCGGCGACCTGCTCAAGACCATCGAGGAGTACGAGCGCACCTTCGATCCCAAGCGGCGCAAGGAGCTGGGGGCCAAGGCGCTCACCGGGCTGCACGACGAGGCGGTGTGGCTCTTCCTCTGGCAGCTCGACGAGCTCTTCGGCGTCTCCCGGAAGGTGAAGGGGTTCAAGATGCGTCCGGACAACGTGCTCTGGATGCGCGATACCTACGTGGAGGCCTGAAGCGCTCCCCTTCCTCCTGCGCCGGCTCCGCCACGCCGCCGTCGTGGCGGTCGGAGTCTCGCTCGTGGTCTTCGGGCTGGTTCACCTCTCGGGTGACCCGGTGCTCCTGATGGTCTCGAGCGACGCGCCGCCCGACGTGGTCACCACCACCCGTCACGAGCTCGGCTTCGATCGCCCCCTGCACGCCCAGTTCACCGACTACGTGGCGCGGGCGGCCCGCGGCGACCTCGGCGTCTCCCTGCGCAGCAGCCTGCCGGTGGCCGCGCTGATCCGGGAGCGGCTGCCCGCCACCGTCGAGCTGACCGTGGCCGCGCTCCTGATCGCGGTGGTGGTCGCGATCCCGGCCGGCATCGTCTCCGCGGTCAAGCGCGGCTCGGCGCTGGATCGTCTCGCCATGGTGGGCGCGGTCGCCGGCCAGGCCGTCCCGATCTTCTGGCTCGCCCTGCTGCTGATCGCGTTCTTCGGCGTGTACCTGCGCTGGCTCCCCGTCTTCGGCCGCGGCTCGCTGGCCCACCTGGTCCTGCCGGCGGTGAGCCTCTCCACTGTGATCCTGGGCCGCCTGGCCCGCCTGGTGCGCTCCAGCATGCTGGAAGTCCTCGGCCAGGACTACGTGCGCACCGCGCGCGCCAAGGGCGTGGGCGAGGTCCAGGTGCTGGCCGGGCACGCGCTCAAGAACGCGGCCATCCCGATCGTCACCCTGCTCGGGCTGCAGTTCGCGCAGCTCCTGGGCGGCGCGGTGGTGACCGAGACCATCTTCGCGTGGCCGGGCATCGGCCGCCTGGTGGTGGAGGCGATCTTCAACCGCGACTTCCCGGTGGTGCAGGGCGTGGTGCTGGTGGTCTCGCTGATCTTCGTCGCGGTCAATCTATTGGTGGACCTGGCCTACGCGGCGCTCGACCCCCGCATCCGCACCGAGGCCGCCTGATGCGCCGCGATCTCGCGTTCTGGCTCTCCGCGATCGCCCTCGGCGTCATCCTGGTCTCCGCGATCTTCGCGGAGCGCCTGGCTCCCTACGGCCCCAACGAGCAGGACATCCTGAAGCGTCTGCAGCCCCCCGATCCGGCCGCCCACGTGCTCGGCACCGACGAGGTCGGCCGCGACATCCTGAGCCGACTGATCTACGGCGCGCGGATCTCGCTGCTGGTGGGGGTGATCGCGGTCGGCCTCTCCTGTCCCCTCGGGGTGCTGGTGGGCCTGGTGGCGGGCTACTCGGGCCGGCGCGTCGACTCGGTGTTGATGCACGTCACCGACATCCAGCTCGCCATCCCCACCATCCTGCTCGCGATCGCGGTGGTGGCGGTGCTCGGCCCCGGCCTGCCCAACGTGATCCTCACCTTGAGCGTGACCGGCTGGACCCTCTACGCCCGCCTGGTGCGGGGCGAGACCCTGGCGGTGAAGACCCGCGACTTCGTACAGGCCGCGCGCGCCAACGGCGCGGGTGACGCGCGCATCATGGCCCGCCACGTGCTGCCCAACGTGATCTCCCCGGTCATCGTGGTGGCGGTCTTCGCGGTGGCCAACATGATCGTGCTCGAGGCCACGCTGTCGTTCCTCGGCCTCGGGGTGGAGCCGAGCGTGGTGACCTGGGGGCGCATGCTGAACGGCGGCCGGCTCTACCTGCGCACCGCGTGGTGGCTCACCGCCTTCCCCGGCCTCGCCATCTTCGTCACCGTGCTCGCGGTGAACCTGCTCGGCGACCACCTCCGCGACTGGCTCGACCCGCGCCTGCGCGGGTCGCTCGGGTCCGCGCAGGTCTGAGCGCTAGCGCGTGAAGATCGCCTCCGGGATCAGCGCGGACACCACGTAGTTCGGCACGTCGACCACGTTGCTCACTCTCAGATCTACCGCCACGCTCGAGATCACGTAGGCCTGCTCGCGCGTCCAGCCCCGCTCCTGCAGCAGCTCGATCATGTTGAGCAGCGCGTTGCGGCAGGCCAGGGTGAGGTTCTCGCCCTCGTTCACCCCGTCGTCGCGGATGGGCATGCCGGTGGCGGCCAGGAAGCGCTTCGGCGCGGCCCACTCCGGCGGGGCGAAATAGTCGCGGTGGCGAAAGCGCGGGCCGCGGTGCAGGGTCTTGCCCGCGCCCTTGATCACCTTGAACTTCACCACCGCGGTGGCCCCCATCTCGACCGCGGTCACGCACACCTCGCCGTCGCCCTGGGCGAAGTGGCCGTCACCCACCGAGAACAGCGCGCCGTCGACCGCCACCGGGAGCTGGAGCGTCGCCCCCTTGGTGATCTGCTTGACGTCCATGTTGCCGCCGTTCTCCCGCGGCGGGATCGTGCGCAGGCCCTCGGTGGCCACTGCCCCCTTGCCGGGCACCGCGCCGGCGGGATCGGGCGTCATCACCAGGCCGCCGCGGCTCAGCAGCGCCTGCTCGCGCTTGGCCCACGCGGCCACCTGCTCGCGCGAGGGCGCCACCCCGATCACTCCCATGAAGGGCGCGCCCGGGATGCGCACCCCCGGCAGCTCCTTCGAGGTCGCCCAGCCGTCCGCGATCTGCCAGTGCACGAGGTAGGGCACGGTGTAGAGATCACGCAGGAACCCGAGCCCGGGGATGATGCCGGTGAAGGCGTGAGGCTGCGGCAGGATGTCCACGAACTCGATCTCGAGGAGATCGCCCGGCCGGGCCCCCTTCACCAGCACCGGGCCGGTGATCGGATGCACCGCGCCCGCGTCCATCGCGGCCATGCCGTCGGCGGTGACCGAGGGCCCGAGCTGACCGTCCACCCCGTCGCGGGTCTCGAGCAGGACCTCCTCGCCCTCGTCCGCCTCGAGGATCGGCGGGACGTCCGGGTGCCAGCGGTTGTGGCCGGTCCTGGGCTGGTCGCTGAGTCGCTTGCTCCGGTCGATCTCGACGCTCTTCATGGGACTCTCCTCAGGCGTCCGCGGCGCGGAAGGCGCGCCACCGCTCCTCCGCCTGCGCGAAGCCGGGACCGCGGTCGATGAGCGGAAGGCCGCGAGCGCGGCGAGCCCGCTCCTCCTGGGTGGCGGTCTTGTCCACCTCGAGGGTGGCCTCGTCCACCACCACTCCATAGTCGTCCCGCGCCCCGCGGGCGGTGATGAAGCCGCGCGCCACGTCCTGGCGCACCCGCTCCGGCTCGCGGGCGAGCGGGTCTCCCCAGCCCCCGCCGCCGCAGGTCTCGAGGCGGAGCAGGTCGCCGCGCTTGAGCACGATGCCGTCGCCCAGGGCGGGCAGCACGCGCTCCTCCGGCGTGCCCGGGTTCAGCACGATGCGCCCGGTCCGCCCGGCGCTACCGCCCGCGACGCCGTAGGGCGCCACCACGGTGTTCTCCATGCGGGTGGCCAGCTCCGCGAGCTCGGCCAGCACCCGCACGTCGCGCACCACTCCGGTGCCGCCGCGGTGCAGCCCGGGCCCGCCCGAGTCCGGCCGCACCGCGTAGCGCTCCACCCGCAACGGGAAGTCGCGCTCCACGTACTCGACCGGGTAGTTCTCCTGCGCGATGTAGTAGATGACGTCGACCCCGTCGGCGAAGGGCCGCGCCCCGAGCCCCACCCCCAGACCTTCGATGCACAGGATCGGCCGCTGTCGCGCCGCGTCCCAGGCCCGGAAGTAGTAGAGCACGTAGACCGGGGAGCCCGCGGGCACGCGGCCGCCGTTGGCCTGGGCCAGGGTGCCGAAGATGCAGGACATGACCCGGAAGCGCGTGTTGGCCCGCATGCCGAGCGGGGCCGGGAAGCGCGGCTTGAGCACGCTGCCCTCGCGGGCGATCCATTCGTCGAGGTTCGCGAGCAGCCCCTCGTTGACCTCCAGGTCCGCGTCGAGGGACTGCAGATAGCGCCCGAACGCGATCCGGAGCAGCCCGATGTTGGTCGTGAAGTTGATCGGCCCCCGCGCCTGATCGTCCGAGTTGGAGCCGTCGAGACGCACGTGGTCGGCCTGACGCGAGAGCGTGAGGTCGATCCGGTAGGGCCGCGCCTCGGTGCCGCCGTCGCTGTCGAGAAAGTCGTGGAAGCGCCACTCGCCCGACGGGACCAGCTCGAGGAAGAGCTCGCGCGCCCGCCTCGCGGTCTGGGCGATGCACTCATCGAACGCGGCCAGCACCGTCTCCACCCCGTAGCGGCCGCACAGCTCGCCGAGGCGCGTCTCGGCCAGGCGGCACGAGGCCATCATGGCCCGGGTGTCGCCCTCCACCAGGTCCGGCAGCCGCGAGTTGCGGAGGAAGATGCGGTAGGCCTCCTCGTTCAGCTGGCCCTCGCGAACGATGCGCACCGGCGGCACGAGGACACCCTCGTGGTAGATCTCGGTGGCGTGCGGCGAGATCGAGCCCGCGCGCAGCCCGCCGATGTCCTGGTAGTGGCCGAAGGTCGTGGAGAACGCGACGAGGCGCCCCGCGTGGAAGATCGGCACCGCGAAGACCATGTCCTGGTGGTGCTGCACGGCCCCGTCGGAGATGTACGGGTCGTTGAACCAGTAGACATCGCCCGGGCGCATGGTCTCGAGCGGGTAGACCTTCATGATCGCCTGCAGCATGCCCGGCCCGCTGCCCGAGATGTGACAGGCCACGATGCGGCCCCTGGTGTCGAAGATCCCGACGAAGTAGTCCTTCTTCTCCTTGATGAAGGGGGACATCGCGCACCGCTCCATCAGGAGCTCCATGTCCCGAATGGCGGACGCCAGGCTCCCGCGGATGATCTCGAGCGTGATCGGATCGACCCGCGGGACGAGGGACTCGGGCATGGGAGGTCAAGGTTGCGCCAGACGGCCCCGTTTTGTCAACGCGCGGCGGGGCTCCGATAGCCGCGCGTAACCCTGTGCCGCTATGGTACAATCCAACCCTCGGCAGCGGCGCCGACACCCCACCGAGAATACGCAAGGGAAGGATCAGGCACGCATGGCCATCAGCCCCAGGATGCTCGCCGTTCTTCAGAAGGTAGACGCCATCCGCGAAGCCCATTTCGCCAAGCTCCGCGAGCGTGGAAAGCAGGAAGCCGACGTGAAGGCGCGCGCGAAGGCGGAGCAGGCCAAGCGGAAGAAGCCGCCGCTCCCGAAGGCCCCGCGCCGCGCGCGATAGTCGTCGGGCAAGAACCATCCACACCGGCCTCACGCGCGGCCGACGGGCGCCATGCCGTTGACAACCGTCGTCACCGCCGCCGGGCCGCGCGTGTAAATTCTTCGCGGCGCGGCGGCGCAATCGATCCTGCAGGCGGGCTTTCGGCGCTGGCATTCCGGTTGCTCAGTCCGGGCAGCCAGCCGCCCTAGTGGGGCGCCAGCCCTCACCGGAGGACACCTCGATGAGCCGCGCGATTTCACCCTCGACCACCGGACGCATCGTGGTCGTCGACGACGATGACTACGTGCGGGAAGTGACGGAGATGGTCCTCGCGGGGGCCGGGCATTCCGTGCGCGCGACGCCGAACGGCCTGGAGGCCCTCCGCTGGCTCGAGGAGGAGCCGTGGGATCTGCTGATCCTCGACCTGCGGATGCCCGAGATCGACGGACCGGCGCTCTACCGCGAGGTCCTGGCGCGCTGGCCCCGGGCCGCCGCGCACGTCCTGTTCGTCTCCGGGGTGGCCGAACGGCCTCCCGACCCGCCTCTCGACGTTCCGGTCCTGCTCAAGCCCTTCTCGGTGGCGGAGCTCCTGGCCGCCGTCGCGCGTGTCCTGACGACGATATGAGCACGCCGCTGGTGCGTACCCTGCTCGCGGTCCCCCTCACCGCTGGCTGCAGCGTGTCGCCAACCTGGCTCCCGCATCCGTGGCGGTCGGAAGAGGTGGCGCGGCCGATCGACGAGGCGCGCGAGGCGAAGGCAAGCGCCGGCGCACCCGTGGGGAGCCGCGGAGAGGTCCCGGGGGATCCGGCCGAAACGCTCTACCGCCTCGGATTGCGACAGGCGGATCCGGCGAGCGGGATCCGGGACTACCGCGCGGCCCGAGCGACGTTCACCGAGCTGCTCAGTCAGTACCCGCACAGCCGTCGGGACGCCGAAGCGCGCGCCTGGCAGGCGGCGACGTTGACCGATCTGCTCGTCCGCGAGGACGACGCCCGACGGGCACTTCTTCGGCTGCAGCGCAGCGAGGAAGACAAGAAGCGGACGAGGGCGAACCTCGAATGGCTCCGGCAGAACGACCTCGATCTGGAGCGCCGCAAGTAGGCCGCGCATGGACACCGCGTCCCAGCGGATAGCGGAGAAGATCGCCGCGCGCATCCTGCCCGCCGTCGCCGATCCGGTCAGCGTGTGGGAGGGCTTCGGGATCGGCCTGCACTGCGACGGCTGCGACCTGCCCGTCCTCCCGAGCGAGGCGCAGCAGGAGCTCGGGCTCCCCGACGGCCGAACCCTCCGGTTCCACGCCTCCTGCGCGGCCGCCTGGCGCCGGCTGCGGGATGTCCTGCCCCTGCTGCGCCGCTAGATGAAGTAGAGCCCGAAGGGGCCGCCGCTCTAGGGCGGCTCAACCCCTTCGGGCGATGACCGAGCGCCTATTTCGCTCCGTCTAGCGCCAGCCGTGGTGGTGATGCCACCCGCCGCCGACCGGAACCGGCAGAATACAGGCTTGAGTTCCGAAGGTGACCGCCAGGAGCAGTAACCCGATCTTCAGATAGCGCATAGCGCACCTCCTCACCTCATGGGACGGCCGAGGAGGTCCCCGCATTCCGCGACCGGCTAGGCCGACATGCGCTCCAGGAGGATGTGGCTCGCGGCGTCAACGCGGGCCCGGAAGCCCGGCGCGATCAGCGGGGTGGCGTCGCTCTGCTCGATGATGGCCGGCCCCTCGAGGGTGTGGCCGGGCGAGAGCCGCTCTCGCGCGTAGGACGGCGTCTCGACGAAGCCGACGCCGCGGAAGTACACCGGCCGGCTGCCGGTGCGGGCCTGCGCGAGCCCGCCGCCGCCCGCGGTAGGCCGACGCGTCTCCCGGCGAGGCAGCGCGCCCACCGCGGTGAGCCGCAGGTTCACCAGCTCCACCGGGGCCGAGGGCAGATCGTAGCTGTAGAGTCGCCGGTGCTCGGCGTGGAACGTGGCCGTCAGCGCCTGCAGCCGCGCCGCCGTGATCGACCCCTCCCCGATCGGACAGGTCAGCTCGAAGCTCTGGTGCTCGTAGCGCAGGTCGGCCGCGCGCTCGAACCGCTGCCCGTCGGGCGGCACCTGCTCGCCCGCGAGCCAGCCCCGGGCCTGGCGCTCGAGATCGGCCCACGCCGCTTCGAGCCTCGCCACCTGGGCGCCCGCCTCGGCGAGCCGCCGCTCCGCGACGCCGACCGTCTTCACGAACGTCGCGCGGATGTCGGTGTCGAGCAGACCCCAGGTCGACAGCACGCCGGGCCGCGGGGGGACGACCACGGTCGGGATGTCGAGCAGCTCGGCCAGCCGGCAGGCGTGCAGCGGCCCCGCGCCTCCGAACGCCACCAGCGCGAAGCGGCGCGGATCGTGGCCGCGCCCCACCGACACGGTGCGGATGGCCCGCGCCATCGCGTTGTCGATGATCTCGACGATCCCGGCGGCGGCCTCCTCTACCTCGAGGCCGAGCGGTCGGCCGATGCGCGCCGCGATGGCCGCGCGCGCGGCGGCCACGTCGAGCGGCAGCTCGCCGCCGAGCAGCGCGGCCGGAATGCGTCCGAGCACGAGGTGGGCGTCGGTGACGGTGGGCTCGCTGCCTCCCCGCCCGTAGCACACCGGCCCCGGCTCGGCCCCGGCGCTGCGCGGGCCGACGGTGAGGCGTCCCGCGCTGGTCACCGCCGCGATCGACCCGCCGCCCGCACCGATGGTGTGGATGTCCACCATCGGCAGCTTGAGCGGGAAGGGCCCGATCATCCCGTCCTTGGTGACCTCGGGGCGCCCGTCGCGCACCAGGCAGATGTCGGCGCTGGTGCCGCCCACGTCGATCGAGATGATGTCGCCGAAGCCGGCCGAGCGGCCCACGCTGACGGCTCCCACCACGCCCGCGGCGGGCCCGGAGAGCACGGTCTGCACCGGCTGGCGTACGCAGGTGGCCGCGCTGGTCACGCCGCCGTCCGACTTCATGATGAGCAGCGGGGCCTGCACGCCCTCGCCGTCGAGCGCCCGGCGCAGCACGCTCACGTAGCGGCTCACCGGCGGCATCACCGCCGCGTTGAGGGAGGTGGCCATGGTCCGCTCGAACTCGCGGAACTGCGGCAGCACCTCCGAGGAGAGCGACACCAGCACGCCGGGGTACTCCTCGGCCAGGATCGCCTGCATGCGCTGCTCGTGCGCGGGATTGGCGTAGGCGTGCAGGAAGACCACCGCCACCGCCGGCACCCCGAGCTGCGCGAGCTGGCGCGCGAGGACCCGGGCCGCCGGCTCGTCGAGCGGGGCGAGCACCGAGCCGTCGACGTCGAGCCGCTCGGTCACCTCGAAGACGCGCTCTGGGGTGATCGGCCGGGTGGGCTTGGACCAGCCGTAGAGGTTGCCGTGGCGCGGGATGTCGTGCCGGCCGATCTCGAGCACGTACTTGAAGCCGGCGGTCGTCACCAGCGCGGTCGGGGGCGTCTTGCCCTCGAGGATCGCGTTGGTCGCGGTGGTGGTGCCGTGGAAGACCCGCAGCACGTCGCCGGGAGCGCGCCCGGCCAGGGCCAGGACCTTGCGGACCGCGGTGATGAACCCGGTCGAGAGATCACCCGGCGTGGAGGGTGTCTTCGCCACCCAGAGCGCTCCGGTGGCGGCGTCGGTGAACGTGATGTCGGTGAAGGTACCGCCGACGTCGATGGCGAGCGTACCGGTCTTGGCCACGGGCCCGGTCATTGTAGACCCCGCCGAGGGTCCGGGAAAGATGCGGCGCCGCCAGCCAACCCTCGAACCGTCTGCTACACTTCCCCTAGCCGACTCAAGCGGCGCGGACTCGCGAGCCCGGCGCCGCTTTGTCGTCTAACCATATGGAATTCAAGGACTACTACAAGACCCTCGGGGTCGAACGGGGCGCGGACGACAAGGCGGTCAAGACCGCCTACCGGAAGCTCGCCCGCAAGTACCACCCCGACGTCAACAAGGGGAACGCGGAGCGCTTCAAGGAGATCAGCGAGGCTTACACCGTCCTCTCCGATCCGGAGAAGCGCAAGCGCTACGACACTCTCGGCCCCGACTGGGAGCGCTATGCCCAGGCCGGCGCCGGCACGGCGGCGGGAGCGCGATCCCCGTTCGAGGGCCGGCCCTTCGGGGGACGTGATGTCCGCTTCACCCAAGAAGGCGACGCGGGTGGGTTCTCGGACTTCTTCCGCACCATCTTCGGAGGCGACGTGGGCGGCTTCCGTCGGAGCGAGGGCGGCGGGCGAACCGACGTCGAGTTCTCGGGCTTCGGCGACCTTGGGGGCGACCTGGGCGGCGGCATCGGGCGCGGCAGCGACGTAGAGGCGGCCATCGAGCTGACGCTCGAGGAGGCCTTCAACGGCGCGCGCAAGACGATCGCGCTCGAGCTCGACGAGCCGTGCCCCCAGTGCGGCGGATCCGGCAACGTGAAGGGCCGCCCCTGCCCGCGCTGCCACGGCAGCGGCTGGACCAAGGTCACCCGGAACCTGGACGTGAAGATCCCGGCCGGCGTGGACACCGGCTCGCGGGTGCGGGTGGCGGCGGAGGGGCCGGGCGGCGGGCGGGGCGATCGGAGCGACCGCGGGGATCTCTACCTGCGCGTGACGGTGGTGCCCCACCCCCGCTTCGAGCGCAAGGGCGCCGATCTGCACCTGGAGCTGCCGCTGCCGGTGACGGTGGCCGCGCTCGGAGGCGAGGTCTCGGTGCCCACGCTGAAGGGCCAGGTCTCGATGAAGATCCCGGCCGAGACCTCGAGCGGCAAGACCTTCCGGCTCCGCGGCTACGGGATGCCGCATCTCAAGGGCGGCGGAGCCGGCGACGAATTCGTGAAGGTGCAGATCGTGATGCCGAGCGGGCTCAGCCCGAAAGAAAAAGAGTTCTTCGAGGAGCTGAAGAAGCTCAGAGCGGAGACCAACTGAGATGAGGATGGACAAGCTGACCGTCAAGGCCCAGGAAGCGATCCAGGCCGCGCAGTCCCTGGCCGACCAGGGCAACCACCAGGCCATCGAGCCCGAGCACCTGCTGCTCGCGCTTCTGCAGCAGCAGGAGGGCGTGGTGGGCCCGCTCCTCGGCAAGCTGGGGGCGCGTCCGGAGGCGCTCGCGCGCCAGGTGCGGGCCGAGGTGGACAAGCTGCCCACCGTCCGCGGGGGCGGCGGCCGCCAGTACGCCTCGCCGCGCTTCGAGGGCATGATCAACCGGGCGCGCGAGGAGGCGGAGCGGCTCAAGGACGAGTACGTCTCCACCGAGCACCTGCTGATCGCCATCGCCCAGGAGAAGGGCGGCGTCAGCGCGCGGCTCCTGGCCGCGGCGGGAGTGACCCCGGAGGCGATCTATCGCTCGCTGGTCGAGGTGCGCGGCTCCCAGCGCGTCACCGACCCCAACCCGGAGGACAAGTACCAGGCCCTCCAGCGGTATTCCAAGGACCTGACCGAGCTGGCCCGCAAGGGCAAGCTCGATCCGGTCATCGGCCGCGACGAGGAGATCCGCCGGGTGGTGCAGGTGCTCTCGCGTCGCACCAAGAACAACCCGGTGCTGATCGGCGAGCCGGGGGTGGGCAAGACCGCCATCGTGGAAGGGCTCGCCCAGCGCATCGTGGCCGGTGACGTGCCGGAAGGGCTCAAGAACAAGCGCCTGGTCGCGGTGGACATCGGGGCGATGGTGGCGGGGGCGAAGTACCGGGGCGAGTTCGAGGACCGCCTGAAGGCGGTGCTGCGCGAGATCACCGAGTCCAACGGGGAGATCATCTGCTTCATCGACGAGCTGCACACCCTGGTGGGCGCGGGCGCGGCGGAGGGCGCTGTCGACGCGGCCAACATGCTGAAGCCGGCCCTGGCCCGCGGCGAGCTGCGCTGCGTGGGCGCGACCACGCTCGACGAGTACCGCAAGCACATCGAGAAGGATCCCGCGCTGGAGCGGCGCTTCCAGCCGGTGATGGTGCGCGAGCCCTCGGTGGAGGACACCATCGCGATCCTGCGCGGCCTCAAGGAGAAGTACGAGGTCCACCACAAGGTGAAGATCAAGGACGCGGCGCTGGTGGCGGCCGCGGTGCTGTCGCACCGCTACATCGCGGACCGCTTCCTGCCCGACAAGGCCATCGACCTGATCGACGAGGCCTCGTCCCGGCTGCGCATCGAGATCGACTCGATGCCCGCCGAGCTGGACGAGATCCGGCGGCGCATCATGCAGCTCGAGATCGAGCGGGTCTCGGTGGCCCGCGAGGCCGACGACGTCTCGCGCGAGCGGCTGGCCCGCCTCGACACCGAGCTGGCCGAGCTGCGGGAGAAGTCGGCCGGTCTCCAGAGCCAGTGGCAGGCCGAGAAGGCCGCGATCATGACGATCGGCAAGATCAAGGAGGAGGCCGAGGCCGCGCGGGCCGCGATGGCCGACGCGGAGCGCCGCGGAGATCTGCAGAAGGCGGCCGAGCTGCGCTACGGCACCCTGATGGCGCTCGACAAGCGCCTCGAGGCCGAGAACGCGCGCCTGCACGAGCTGCAGAAGGGCGGCCGGATGCTCAAGGAGGAAGTCGACGAGGAGGACGTGGCCGAGACGGTGGCCAAGTGGACCGGCATCCCGGTCACCCGGCTCCTCGAGGCCGAGGTCCAGAAGCTGGTGAAGATGGAGGAGCGGCTCGGCGAGCGGGTGGTCGGCCAGCGCGAGGCCATCGTGGCGGTCTCCAACGCGGTGCGCCGGGCCCGCGCCGGCCTCTCGGATCCCAACCGGCCGATCGGCTCGTTCCTGTTCCTGGGCCCGACCGGGGTGGGCAAGACCGAGCTGGCGCGCGCGCTCGCCGAGTTCCTCTTCGACGACGAGCGGGCCATGATCCGGATCGACATGTCCGAGTACATGGAGAAGCACACCGTGGCCCGCCTCATCGGCGCGCCCCCCGGCTACGTGGGCTACGACGAGGGCGGCCAGCTCACCGAGGCGGTGCGCCGGCGGCCGTACTCGGTCCTGCTCTTCGACGAGATCGAGAAGGCCCACTCCGACGTCTTCAACGTGCTGCTCCAGCTGCTGGACGACGGCCGCCTCACCGACGGCCACGGCCGCACGGTGGACTTCCGCAACACGGTGGTCATCATGACCTCCAACCTGGGCAGCCAGTTCTTCCGCGAGGAGAAGGACCCCGCGCGGGTGCGCGGGCTGATCACGGACCTGCTCAAGCAGGCCCTGCGGCCGGAGTTCCTGAACCGCATCGACGAGACCGTGATCTTCCAGCCGCTCGGTCGGGACGAGATCGCCTCGATCGTGGAGATCCAGGCCCGGCACCTGGTGAAGCGCCTGGCCGACAAGCGCATCACGCTCGAGCTGACCGCGGCGGCCCGCGAGCTGCTGGCCCGGGAGGGCTACGACCCGGTGTACGGGGCGCGCCCCCTCAAGCGGACCATCCAGCGGATGATCCAGGACCCGCTGGCGCTCGAGCTGCTGAACGGGACCTTCGGCGAGGGCGACACGGTGATCGCGGACGCCCAGGGCGACAAGGTCACCTTCCGCAAGCGCTAGCCCGCCGGCCGCTCAAAAAGGGCCTCGCACTCCCGCAGACGGGCCTTTTTCAGCGGCCGGCGAGGATGGCGGAGACGGCGCGGGAGAGGTCGTCGACCGCGAACGGCTTGAGCAGCACCTGCACGCTCGCCCCCTGGAGAAAACCCGCGTACTCGGGCGACTCCACGAAGCCGGAGATGAAGAGCAGGTGCGGGCGGGTGTCGGGCCAGCGACGGGTCAGCTCGAGGTAGAGGCTCGGACCGTCGAGCCCCGGCATCTTCAGGTCGCTGACGATCAGGTCGAAGGCCCCGTGCCCGTCGAGCACGCGCAGCGCGTCCGCGCCGTCGCGCGCGGTCTCCACCGCGTGGCCGTCCGCGGCGAGCACGGCCGCCACCAGCTCCCGCACCGGCGTCTGGTCATCCACCACGAGCACTCGCTTGGTCGCCATGGGCTCTTGCCGAGGAAGTGACGGAGCAAAGCCCGTTCCAGATCGAGGCGGCTCGCGGTCCGGCGGATTTAGGCGGGATTGGCGCGCCGGGCGAGCCGTCGCCGTTGCCTTCCCGACAGGACGGACGTCGATCCTCCGTCGATACGAATCTGGCGCTCCGCGCACGCAGATCGTGCGCACGCGAACGCTTCAGTGCGACGGAGCGCTCGGCTTCGCCTCGCGGCGACGGAGCGAATCGAAGAACGTGGCGACGAGCATCTCGACGTGGCGCGCGCCGAACGGCTTGGGAATGTAGGCCACCGCGCCGTGACGCAACGCCTCCGCTGCGATCTTGCTGTCGTCGGTGGCGGAGATCACGATGATCGGCACGCGCGATTCGACCTCGCGGATGTGCTTGAGCAGGGTGAGCCCGCTCATCCCCGGCATCTGGAGATCCAGCAGCACCAGGTCGGGCCGGTGCCGGATGACCGAGTCGAGCCCGGCCTGGCCGTCGGCCGCCCCCTCCACCTCGAGGGTGTCGGTGTAGCGCATGGCGCGGAGGATGTCGGTGAGCGCGCTGCGCACCTCGGGTTCGTCGTCCACCACCAGCACCCGCCGGGTCGCCATTGGTCCGGTACCGCCCCCCGGACACTCTACCGCGAATCCGACCGAGCCAGTTCGCCATCTCAAGAAACGCCGACGTACGCTGGGCGAGTTTCTCTCTTCCAAGGGGAGGATGGATGAAGGCACCGCGGCGCACATTGCACTACGCCTGGGTCGTCCTGGGCGCGCTGGTCGTGGTCATGCTGCTGGGCTCGGGCCTGCGGGCCGTCTTCGGCGTGTTCATCAAGCCCATGGAGACCACCTTCGGCTGGGACCGGGCCGCGCTCTCCGGGGCGGCCGCCATCTCGCTGCTGCTGCTGGGCGCGGCCGGGCCGATCGTGGGCTGGCTCGCCGATCAGTGGGGCCCGCGGCGCGTCATATTCCTCTCCGCGATCCTGCTCGGCCTGGGAGCGATGCTCTCCTCGCGCGTGTCGGCCCTGTGGCAGATCTACATCACCTGCGGCGTGCTGATGGGGCTGGGCGCGGGCAGGGTGGGCATGTCCACCGGCGCGGCCCTGGCCGCGCGCTGGTTCGAGGCCCGGCGCGGGCTCGTGATGGGCCTGGTGGGCGGCGCGATGTCGGCCGGGCAGCTCGTGATCGTCCCGCTCGCGGTGTGGTTCACGCTCAGTTACGGCTGGCGGCAGTCGTTTCTCTACCTGGGCGTCCTGCTCCTCGTGATCGCCCTGCCGCTCACCCTGCTCTTCATCAGGGACGACCCCGCGCAGAAGGGGCTGCTCGCGGGCACGTTCTTCATCTGCGGCTCCACGTCGAACGGCCTCGTGCTGACGCACCTGGTCCCGCACGCGGCGGAGCACGGCTTCTCCGAGATGCACGCCGCGCAGGCCCTGGGCGTGATGGGCGCGATGAACATCCTGGGCACGGTGGCCTCCGGCTTCATCTGTGACCGATTCGGCCGCAAGGGGCCGCTCGCCTTCTACTACGGCGTGCGCGGCCTCTCCCTCCGGTTCCTGCTCTACGTGTGGAACGTGCCGTCGCTGCACATCTTCGCGGCCATCTTCGGCCTCAACTACATCTCGACCGTCCCGCCCACCACCACGCTGACCGCCAACATCTTCGGGCGCTACTCGGTGGGGTCGCTCTCGGGCTGGATCTTCTTCGCGCACCAGCTCGGCGCCGCCCTCGGCGCGGCGGTGGGCGGCTGGGTCTTCCAGTCCACCGGCTCCTACTCGTGGGCCTTCATCTCGGCGGCGCTGCTCGCGTTTCTGGCCGTGCCCATGGCCCTGGCCATCAAGGAGGCACCGGTCACCCGTACACCCGAACCCACCCCGGCCCCGGCCGGGCTGCCCGCGACCGCGAGCTAGCTCGGCGGGGGCTGGGCACGAGGGGTAGAATGAGGGGCATGAACAATCCGACGACGTCGCTGGTGGGCATCCAGAAGGACTTCCCGTTCGAGAGCCGCCTGAGCCTCACGCTCCTGATCAAGTTCTGGGAGGACCAGGCCAAGGTCGACACGGTGAGCGGGGAGCACGCGCGTAGCCTGCTGGCCCGGCTGCGCGAGGTGCCGGCGCTGACCGGCCCCATCGACGACATCACCCTGCTCGACGAGCACGGCCCGCTGGTGGACGCCCTGATGAGCGCGATCTTCCCCGCCGCCTTCCTCGAGAAGGCCTACATGGGCGCGCTGATCCCGTTCACCCTGCGCAGCGTGTACGGGACCCGCGCCTTCGAGAGCATCATGGGCCCGGACGGCGTGCTCTACGGCAGCCTGAACCTCGACATGCAGGCGCTCAAGGACTTCCGGCTCGTCAACGCCTACGCCCTCGCGCTGGAGCGCCTGTACGGCATCGAGTTCCCGGTGGACTATCCGCTGATCCTCACCGCGCCCGAGCCTGTCTCCGGCCTCGACCGCCACTACAAGATCCAGTTCGACGGCCGCTTCGTGGACGTCGACCGCCTCCTCCCGATCCCCCCGCTCTCCGAGGACATGCGCCGGCGCCTCCAGGCGCAGGCCCTGGACCTGGACGGCCTCGCGGCCCTGATCCCGGCGGGGAGCGTGCGCTTCTCCGGCTTCACGGTGGTGAAGGCGGCGGACGTGACCGACCAGGAGGTGCTGTCGTCGATCAAGCGGGACCTGATCGACAAGGAGTCGATCGTCTCGAACGCGCGCTTCGAGAAGCTGCAGGCCAAGCTCCGCACGCTCTTCCGGCGGGCCGACCTGCGCCTGACCCTGGCCGCGATCGAGGGCGACCGGATCCTCATGCTCAACTCCGGCCACCAGCTCGAGCAGGGCAACGGCTGCATCTTCGCGGGCTCGGTGCACGCCAAGACCATCGACTACGCGGGCTCGGTCTTCGAGCGGGCCATCCGCCGGGGCCAGCCGGTCTTCGTGGAAGACCTGGCCGCGATGACCACGCGCTCGGCCAAGGAAGAGATGATCCTGAGCAAGGGCATGCGGAGCCTGGTGGTCGCGCCCCTGCTCTATCAGCGCGAGCTGATCGGCATCCTGAGCCTGGGCTCGCCGCACCCGGGTGACCTCAATACCCTGCTGATGCCGCGCCTCCAGGAGGTGCTGCCGCTCTTCTCGGTGGCGGTGAAGCGCAGCGTGGACGAGCTGCACTCGCGGGTGGAGTCCTTCATCAAGGAGCAGTTCACCGCGATCCACCCGGTGGTGGAGTGGCGCTTCCGCAAGACGGTGCTCGAGGCGATGGAGCGTCCCGGCTCCGCGCAGCACGGCCAGGGCGGGGAGATGGAGCCGATCGTCTTCCGCGACGTCCACCCCCTGTACGCGGTGTCGGACATCCGCGGCTCGTCCACCCACCGCGCGTGGGCCATCCAGGCGGACCTGCTCAAGCAGCTCGGACTCGCCCGCGAGGTCCTGCGCGCCGCGCACGACGCGCGCGCGCTGCCGATCCTCGACCAACTCACCCATCGCATCGACGGGCACGTGGCCGAGATCGAGGTGACGCTGCGCTCGGGCGACGAGCTGGGGGTGATGAACTTCCTGAAGGCCGACGTGGAGCCGCTCTTCGACCACCTACAGACCTTCGGGGACACGGTGCGCGAGCGGATCGACGCCTACCGGGCCGCGGTGGATCCCGGGATCGGCCTGGTCTACGCCCGGCGCAGGGAGTTCGACGAGAGCGTGACCTCGATCAACGAGGCGGTGTCCTCCTATATCGACATGGAGGAGCAGGCCGCCCAGGGCATGTTCCCGCACTACTTCGAGAAGCAGAAGACGGACGGGGTGGACTACACGATCTACCTGGGCGGCGCCCTCCGCGAGGACGGGGCCTTCGACCCGCTCTACCTGAAGAACCTGCGCCTCTGGCAGCTCATGGTGGCGTGCGGGGTGGCCCTGCGGGCGGAGCGGCTGAAGGACCAGTTGCCGGTGCCGCTCGACATCACCAACCTGATCCTGATCCAGCACGCCCCGCTCGCCATCCGCTTCCGCTTCGACGAGAAGCGCTTCGACGTGGACGGCGCCTACAACGTCCGCTACGAGATCATCAAGAAGCGGATCGACAAGGCGATCATCCGCGGCACCACCGAGCGGCTGACCCAGCCCGGCAAGATCGCCCTCGTCTACTCCCACGCCACCGAGGCCGCGGAGTGGCGCGAGTACATCGAGTACCTCCAGCGCCTGGGCTACCTCACCCGCGAGGTCGAGGAGCTGGAGCTGGACGAGCTGCAGGGGGCCCAGGGCCTCCGGGCCCTGCGGGTCACGGTGGATCTGGCCAACCGGCAGCTCGACCCGCCCTCGACCGCCGCGGCCCTGCCCCGGAGCGAGAGCGAGCGCGCCCCCGCCGGGTAGGGCCGGGCGCGGGCGGTGCGAGGGCTCGCCGTCCTGCTGATCGGGCTGACTCTGCTGGGCGGCTGCGCCACCGTCTCGCGCCCCGCGGCCGCCCGGGCCGACGAGGCCTCCGCGGCGCCCCGCCGCTGCTCGACCGCCGATCCGGACCGCTGGGCGTGGTTCTGCGTGGTCGGGCAGATCCTCTACGGCGCGGCCTCGTTCTTCCAGCCGGTCAACGAGCTGTCGATGCGGTGACCCGGCTCAGCTCCCCATCACGAGCCCGCCGTCCACGTTGAGCGCCTGCCCGGTCATGTAGTCGGAGTCGGGGCCCGCGAGGAACGCCACCACGCTCGCCACGTCCTCCGCGCGCTCCGGACGGCCCAGCGGGATGCCGCGGATCCTCCGCTTCCACGTCTCTCCCTGCCCGAGACCCTCGAGCCCGCCCCACTCCCGGTCGATCTGCTCCCACATCGGCGTCTCGACCGCCCCGGGGCACACGCAGTTGGACGTGATGCGCTCGCCGGCCAGGGCCTGCGCGGCGGAGCGGGTGACGCTCACCACCCCGGCCTTGGTCGCCGAGTAGGGCGTCATCAGGTGATTCCCCCCGCGGTACGCGGCGATGGAGGCGGTCTGGATCAGCTTGCCGCGGAGCTCCGACCCCGGGATCAGGTCTTGCTTCAGCATCCGCCGCACCGCCGCCTGGAGGACGAAGAAGACCGCGCGCAGGTTCACGTCCATCACCCGGTCCCACTCCACCTCGGTCACGTCGAGCATCGGCTGCACCCGGATGACCCCCGCGTTGTTGAACAGCACGTCGAGGCGCCCCCAGCGCTTGTAGGGCTCGTCCACCATGCGCGCGATGTCGTCCGGCTTCGTGACGTCGGCCCGCACCGCCACCTGGCCCAGCTCCCCCGCGAGCTTCTCGACTCCGGGGCCGTCGACGTCCACCAGCACGAGCTTCGCGCCGTCTCCCGCCAGTCGCCGCGCGCAGGCCGCGCCGATGCCGCGCGCCGCGCCGGTGATCAGTACCGTGCGCCCAGTCACCGATGCCATGGGGTCTCCTCTCGTGGGTGGCGTTCCCTCACGAGCACGAGACCTATCACGAACCGGACCGCTCCCGCCACCGCGGGCGCCAGGTGCAGCGGATCGGTGTAGCCGACCGCGACGTGCACGTCGATGGCGGCCCCGAATCCGGCCAGGCCGGCGAGGGCAAGCGCCTGCCGGAGGCTCCGCGACGGCCGCGCGTCGTCCGCGGATCTCACGGCACGCGTAGCAGCTTCCGGAACTCCTCCAGCTCCGCCTTCGGCACGTCGGGGCGCTCGCGAAGGCGGGCGTAGACGTCGGCCGGATTGTCCTCGATGGCCCGGCTCACCCGGGCGAACACCTTCAGGAGCTGGCGCGCCTCGCGATCGGCCTTCTTCTGCACGAGCGGCCCCCCCATGCGGCCGATGGTGCGGACCACCGCGCTGTCGATCTGCACGAACGAGGTGAGCGTCGTCGAGATCTGTGATCGGCCCGGCGCGGTGGGCTGGAACTTGTAGGCGAGCGCCACCACCGCCCGGCCCTTGATGTCGGGCAGCGCGGACTGGTAGGCCCCCTGCGCGTGCATCAGGCGCAGGCCCGGCTCGGCGTACACCACCGCGAAGGTGCCGCGGACGCCCCAGCCGTCGTCGAGCCAGAGCGAGTCGCTCTCGCGCCAGATCTTGTAGCGGGCGGCCCGGAGCGCGCGGGTCACGTGGCTCGCGAACTCGGGGTGATCCAGCAGGTACTCGAAGATCTCGGGACGCACCGCGTACGGCTCGAAGGTCACCTGGGTCGAGGCGAACGCCCGCTTGACGATCTCCTCGAGCCGATGCCGGTCCTTGACCGGCATCTCGGGAGGCAGCGGCAGGATGGGCTCGGCCGCGCCCGGGCGGACGCCGCCCGACAGCACCGCGAGCGCCAGCAAGGCTACGAGCGCGAGATGCCGGGACCGCACCAGGCGCGGAGTCGCGCCGCTACCACCCGATGGCGTGGGCGCCGCGGCGCGGGTCGGCCCCACCGAGCCGCACCCCGTCCTTGCCGACCACCGAGGCGCAGACCGCGCCGGCCCGCCAGTCGTAGTCGGGCCAGTCGGTGATGACGTGCCCGAGGCTCGCCAGCGCCGCGCGCGTCTCGGGGGCGATGCGGGCCTCGACGTCGAGGCGCCCGGGGGAGTTGGCGTGGGGCCAGAAGGAATCGGGGAAGGAGCGCGTGGCCAGCCGCGGCGCCTCCACCGCCTGCTGTGGGGCCATGCCGAAGGCGGTGATGTTGAGCAGCACCTGGAGCATCGCCTGTTGCTGGACGTCGCCCCCCGGCGTGCCGAAGGCCATGAAGGCGCGGCCGTCGCGCAGTACCAGCGAGGGCGCGGGGGTGAGCCGCGGCCGCTTGCCGCCCGCCACCTCACTCGCGTGGCCGGGCACGAGCCAGCCCTGGGAGCCCCGTGGCGAGACCACGCAGCCCACGCCCGGGATCACCGGGGAGTCCACGCCGCCCGGGTCGCTGGGGGTGGCCGAGAACGCGTTGCCCTCCGCATCGATCACCGAGACGTAGGAGGTGTCGAGCGTTCCCGCGTGCGACGGCGCGCCGACCTTCGACCCGGCCGCGTGGCCGTTGCGCACCGCGGCCTTACCCTCCGGATCGCCCGGCGGCGGCATGTCGGGCCACGCCCGGTCCTCGCGGATCAGCCCGCGGCGCAGCTCCGCGTAGGCCTTGGACAGCAGGGCCTCCGCGGGGACCTTCACGAAGCGGGGATCACCGTAGTAGGCCTCGCGGTCGGCGAAGGCGAGCTTCATCGCCTCCACCATGAGGTGCAGACCACGCGGGCTGTTGTGACCCAGCGCGGGCCAGTCGTACGCCTCGATCAGATTCAGCATCTGGAGGAAGACCGGCCCCTGGCACCAGAAGCCGCACGCGGCGACCTCGTAGTCGTGGAAGGTGGTCTTGAGGGCGGGCGCGACCTCCGCCTGGAACTCGGCGAGATCCTCCCTGGAGAGAAGGCCGCCCTCGCGGGCGTGGTAGTCCGCGATGCGCTGGGCGATGTCGCCCTTGTAGAACGCGTCGCGGGCGGCGCGGATGGCCCCCGCGCGGCCGCGACTCCGGGCGCGCACCTCGGCCGCCACCATCTCCTTGATCGTCGCGGCCAGCTCGGACTGCACGAAGAGCTGGCCGGCCGCGTGGGGCTTCCCGCCGGGCAGGAAGATCGCGGCGGAGGTCGGGAAGCGCTTGTAGCGCTCCGCGTTGCTGGCCATGATCGAGGCCGAGAACGCCGAGGTCGGGAAGCCGTGATCGGCGCACTCGAGCGCGCCGGCCACCGCGTCCGCAAACGAGAGCGTGCCCCACCGCTCGAGCGCCACGCACCAGGAATCGGGCGCGGACGGCACGACCGTGCGCAACAGGCCGATCGGGATGTCGCCTCCGTGCTTGGTGCGGAAGTACTCGGCGCTGGCGCGGCGCGGGTACGGGCCGACCCCCGAGACCTCGTAGGTCTCGCCGGTCGAGGCCAGGTGGACCAGGATCGGGGCGACGCCCGCGAAGCTCACCATGTCGGGGTGGACGACCCCCAGCATGAAGCCCGCGGCCACCCCCGCGTCGATGGCATTGCCGCCCGCGGCGAGCACGCGCGCGGCGGCCTGCGCCGCGAGCGGATGCCCCGCCGCCACCATCCACTTCCGTCCCATCACCTGCGTCATCGGGCCCGAGCCCGCCGGCGCAGCGCTGCGCTGGTATTGCGCGGAGTCGAGTGTCATGGGCGGTATGGTAGCATGGCGCCATGAGTCGACGCGCGCCCCTCATCGGCGTGAGCACGTCCATCACGGTGGGCGCGCACCCGGAGCGCGCGTACGTCAACTCGACCTACCTGCACGCGGTGCAGCAGGCCGGGGGCGTGCCGGTCGCGCTGCCGCCCCAGCTCTCGCCCGCGTCCATGCGGCAGCTGGCCGCCGAGCTCGACGGGCTCCTGCTCACCGGCGGCGGCGACCTCGACCCCGCGCTCTTCGACGAGACCCCGCACGCCACGCTCTACGACGTGGCGCCCTCGCGCGACACGCTCGAGACCGCGGTCCTCCACGTGGCGCTCGAGCGCGGCCGGCCCGTCCTCGCGGTGTGCCGCGGCCTCCAGGTGCTGAACGTGGCTCTCGGCGGCAGCCTCTACCAGGACGTGGGCACCGACCCCGGCACCCAGGTCCTGCACAGCCAGACCGAGCCCCGCGACCAGCCCACCCACAAGGTGAAGGTCACCGCGGGCAGCCGGCTCGCCGAGACGCTCGGCGCCGACGAGCTCGAGGTCAACAGCATGCACCATCAGGCGATCAAGCGGCTCGGCCGGGGACTCACCGCGGTGGCGTGGGCGCCCGATCAGATCGTCGAGGGCGCGGAGCTCGGCGACCCCGCGCGCTTCGTGCTCGGCGTGCAGTGGCATCCGGAAGAGCTGGTGGGCCACTCGGAGCCGGCCCGGCGTCTCTTCGCCGCCCTCGTGGCCGCGGCCCGCAAATCCTGACCCCGCCCGGCGAAGGGCCCGCTGAGGCGCCGGCTTCCGACGCGCCCGCGGTATTCCCCGACGCTCCGTCGATCGTCCCGGACTCCCCGACCCCGACCCGCTACTTCTCTCCGCTGGTCACCGCGATCTACGCGCTGCTCACCGCGCTGCTGGTCGCGTTCTTCTACGTCAGCTGGGGCTCACCGCTCGGCAACCTGGAGCACGCCGAGGAATCGCTCGAGCGTCTGGTCTCGCGCGAGATGGATCTGCGCCAATCCTACGAGCACGCCCCCCGGTGGGAGCGCCGACTCTACGAGCTGACCGGCTCGGATCCCGAGAGCTTCGACGATGCGATCGGGCGCTTCGACGAGTTCGACGACGACCAGCGGTCCGCCCGCGCCGATCTGGACCTGGTGGTGCTGCTGGGCGAGGCCGGGCTGCTCGAGCGAGCCGCCGGCATCATCGAGGCGCTCGGGGGCACCGAGGGCGAGGGCGCCCAGTACGGCCGCTGGCTCGAAGCCGCCTATCTCGACGCCCCCTCCTCCGAGGAGGCCACCTCGCTCTCCGAGGAGATCCGGCGGGAGCTGCCCGGCGACTGGTTCACCGACACCCTGGTGCGCCGGATCGCCACCCGGGTGGACGACCAGGAGCTGCAGGCCCGGGCCGAGTCCGCCATCGAGGCGCGGGGCCGCTCAATGCTGACGCGGGTGCGTGCGCTCACCGGCACCGGCGCCGCGCTGCTGGTGCTCGCCGCGGTGGTGGCGTCGCGCCTGCGGTCGTTCCGACGGGACACGCGGGTGGCCGACGCCCCGCTGCCCCCGCCCTGGCGGGGCGCCGATGGGATCGGCCTCTTCTTCCGGGCCGCGTTCGCCTACCTGCTGATCCCGGCCGCGGTGGTGCTGCTGGTGCCCCGCGTGCCCCCGGTCACCGCGATCATGGGGCTGGTGGGCGGCCTGCCGACGCTCTGGTGGGCGCGGCGCTATCTGCACGCGCGGGGCGAGACGGTGCGGGACACGTTCGGCCTGAGCCCGCGGCCCGGCCGGCTCGCGCGTCTCCTCGGGTGGGGGCTCGTGCTCCTCGCGATCTCGATGGTGGGCGAGAGCCTGCTCTACATGGGCCTGGGCGCGCTCGGCGTCAGCTCGCACTGGGCGGACGGGTTCCTCGAGGAATTCCTGTGGGGGCCCCCGACCGCGGTCGCCGCGGGCACCCTCGACGGCGTGGTGTGGGCGCCGATCTTCGAGGAGCTGGCCTTCCGCGGCCTGCTCTACCCCACCCTGCGCCTCCGTCTCCCCGCCTGGCTCGCCGCGCTGCTCAGCGCCGCCATCTTCGCGTTCGCGCACGGCTACGGCGTCCAGGGCTTCGCCGCGGTCACCTGGAGCGGCATGGTGTGGGCGCTCGGCTACGAGCGGACGCGCAGCCTGCTGCCCGGCATGCTGGCCCATGCCGGCAGCAACCTGCTCGCCACCAGCAGCTTCCTCCTGCTGCTGCGCTTCTAGACGGCGCTCACGCCAGCGAGGTGTCGACCACCGCCAGGCGGTCGCGGCCGGCGGTGTAGCGGACCTCGCGCACGCCGAGCACGCCGCGCAGCTCCTCCACCGGCACCTTGATCGGACCCGGCCCGGATCCCACGCCGGGCGCGGGCTGCGGGAAGGCGGTGGACCGCGCGGTGTGGAACGTCACGTTGCCCTCGACCTTCTGCATGATCTGGTGGATGTGGCCGTTCAGCACGGTCACCGAGCCGAACCGCTTGAGGTATCCCAGGGCCTGCGCTCCGTCCTCGGTGACCCAGCCCCACTCCGGATAGACCGCCCACAGCGGGACGTGCGCGAAGACCACCACCGGGGTGCTGCTCGCGAGCGGCGCCAGGTCCCGCTCCAGCCACTCGAGCTGGTCCGGGCCCAGGCTGCCGAGCTTGCCCGCCTTGAAGTTGAGCACGTTGACGAGCCCCACGAAGTGCACCCCGCGATAGTCGAAGGTCTGCCAGCCGCGGCCCGGGCCGCCCACCGCGAACCGGTTCAGGTACTCGGTGCCGCCGTCCGCGAACACGTCGTTCTCTCCCGGAACGTAGAAGGTCCGCTCGACCCCCGTGCCCTTGAGCGCCTCGCTCACCGTGTCGAACGCGCCCGCCTTCTGGGCGTGGGTGATATCGCCGGTGTGGATCAAGAAGGCCGGCTTGGGGTCGAGCGCCTTGATGCGCGCGATCGCGGCCTCGAAGGTGCCCAGCGCGTCGGGGTTCGCCGCGCCCTTGAACCCGATGTGGGTGTCGCTGATCTGCACGAAGCTGAAGCTCGGCCCGGCCCCCTGGGCCCGGGCCGCCCCCGGCCCGAGCACCCGCGAGCCCGGTACGCCCCCAACCACCGACCACAGCAGGCCGGTGCCGGTCCACGCCATGCACTGCAGGAAGCCGCGCCGATCCAGCTCGTGTCCCTCGCTCGCGTCGCTCATGTGCCGCTCCTCTCCGGCGTCACGACCACCTTGCCGGTCATCAGGGGGTGCAGCGTGCAGTAGTACTCGTAGGTGCCGGGCTGCGTGAAGGTGAAGGAGAACGTCTCGTCGGTGTCCAGGCCCGGCGACCGGAAGGCGTTGGCGGTCGACGTCACGGTGTGGGTGTCGTCGTCGTGGTTGATCCAGGTGACGGTGGCCCCGGCCTTCACGGTCACCGACGGCGCGCTGAACGCGTGGGCCCGGATCTCCACCTGGGCGCTCTCCATCTGGGCCAGCGCCGCGACCGGGCCCGCCAGCAGGAGCGCCACCATCGCGAGCAGTATTCTCATCAGCGGACCCTCCCTGCCGTTGCGAACGCGCCACCGGGCGAATCGTTCCGTGGAACGAATCGGGGCTCCCCGCGTTACGGAGGACGAACCCAGGCGGGATGGCGGAAGCACGTGAACGGAGCCTATGATCTCGGCATGGCAGGCGAGCAGCGGGCCGACGCCGCGGCGCTCGGGCGTGAAGCCCTGGCGT
>WNFC01004208.1_pt1 | contig 57666 bp, 50 predicted proteins | sample 5400541 | NCBI WGS metagenome assembly WNFC01 (sample SAMN13153342, study PRJNA577476) | soil metagenome | isolation source: 120 cm saprolite under Douglas fir tree site 2 hole 2 replicate 1 | place: USA:California | collected 2015-04-18
GTATGCCTACGCCTGATCACTTTACGTTGGGGCTGTTGCCGGAGCGCAGGATGGACTGGCGCACGCTGGCCACCAGCTATGGGTTCGAGATTCTCGTAATCATCCTGCTAATCAACGTCGGATTTATATGGCCGGAGCGGCTGCAGTTGGCGCAGAATTATCGCGTGACGGAAATCATTCCGATTCCCAGTTTGCAGCCGAAAGCTTTCAAGCCGAAGACACCTCCCCCTGTATTGCGCGCCAAGCTGCTGCCTAAGGCGCCGGTGTTTCCCACGGCGAAGCTAACTGTGCCTCGAGACATTCGCACTCCGCAACAGCCTGACATCGCACCTCCCAAAATTGTAGTTAACAATTTCGAACCCACGGTTTTGAAGCAGGTATCGGGCGCTCGCCCAACGTTGGTCGTTCACACTGGCCAGTTTGGCAGTTCAGCAGCCCCCACCGTCAACGCACCCATACAGAAGGTGCAAACCGGCGGCTTTGGCGATCCCAATGGCATCCCGGGTCAAGGCAAACCCAACGCGCATTTGACGATGGCCAATACTGGTTCGTTTGATCTGCCTCCCGGCGCAGGTATGGGAAATGGCACGGGCGGGACAAAAGGGATTAAAGGGACGATCGCGAGCGCAGGTTTTGGCAATGGAATCGCCCAAGCTGGACAAGGTGATGGTCGCAGTAACGGACGCGGCGCAATCCAGACTGCAGGTTTTGGCGCGCAGCAGGTCGCGCCGGGCGGAATGAAGCCGCAGCAAACGGTAGAGAGCGGGCCACCTACTACTCCCGTCGAAATCACTTACAAATCGAATCCGATTTATACCAACGAAGCGCGCCAGCTAAAGCTGGAGGGAGAAGTTTTGCTGGAATTGATGTTTGGAGCCAATGGGCAAATACACGTGAATCGAGTCGTACGTGGTATGGGCCACGGCCTGGATGAAGCCGCGACGGCAGCCGCCGGCAAGATTCGGTTCAAACCTGCTTTGCGCAATGGTGTACCTATAGATTCCACCGCCGTCGTACATGTAGTTTTTCAGCTGGCTTATTGAACCAGCCTTATTAAACTCGGCTTTAGGACTTGGCTTTAGGAAAAGAGGAACAGAGTTATGCGCAATTGGAAATCGATCGTCGCCGCTTCCGTGCTGATTACGCTGAGCGCTGTGGCGCAGCAGACAGCGGCACCATCTTCGTCTTCGACGCCGCAAACAACGCAGCCGACGACTTCGACAACGCCGGCAGCAGCTCAGCCCACCACCATGGATCAGGTGGTTGACCGCACCATCGAGCGTGAGCATGGGCTGATGGATTTCCTGAAGACTCGGACGCCGCTGGTCGAGACTTACCTTCAGAACTTGAAGCTCGATCCGCAATTGGGACCAGTGCCCAGCCAAGATCATTACTTCCTCGGCCGCGTTGATATGGCCGAGAGTGTGGATCGGCGCGACTATTTGTCCAAAGACTCAAGCTTCCAGAATCGCCTGATGGGCGGGTTCAGCAAGCTATTCAAATTCGAATACAAGCCTATGGGCTTCTCTTGGATGATCTTCGCCGACCGCGAGGACTTCGATCGCAATCACTACGATTTCCGCTACGTCCGCCGCGAGTTTCTTGGCGACGTGCGGTGCCTCGTCTTCGATGTCACCCCTAAAAAAGGTGCCGGCAAGGGCCGGTTCATTGGCCGCATCTGGGTAGAAGATCAGGAGTACAACATCGTGCGGCTCAACGGCACCTATGCCACGCGGCCAAAGAATTCCGAATTCTTCCATATGGACAGCTGGCGCCTGAACCTGATTCCCGGCTACTGGCTTCCCGCCTACATTTACAGCGAAGAAGGCGACTTCAGCTATGGCGCCAAAGACACGATGGCCTTCAAGGCGCAGACTCGCATATGGGGTTATGACCTGAAGAAAAATGAGCAAGGAGGCGAACTCACGCAGATTCGGGTGGACTCGGTGAAAGACGAAAGCACCGCGGCGGACGCCTCTCCGTTGCAGGCCGAGCGTCAATGGCTCCAGCAGGCGGAAGACAATGTCGTTGAGCGCTTGCAGAATGCCGGCTTACTTGCGCCCGAAGGCGAGGTGGACAAGATTCTGCAAACCGTAGTCAACAATCTGCAAATCACCAACAACATCGAACTGCCGCGCCCGGTTCGGACGCGCGTAATGCTCACTTCTCCGCTGGAAACTTTCAGCGTGGGTAACACCATCATCGTCAGCCGTGGGCTGATCGACGTGCTTCCTGACGAAGCCAGCTTAGCCATGGTGCTTTCGCACGAACTTTCGCACATTGTCCTGGGTCACAATCTGGGCAGTAAGTTTGCCTTCAACGATCGCATGCTCTTTACTGACGAATCGACTTACCAGAATTTTGGCTTCCGGCACGTTCCCGAAGAAGAAATCGCTGCCGACAAGAAGGCGATGGACATGCTCAAGACTTCGCCTTACAACCAGAAGCTGGATACCGCGGCCTTGTTCCTGAAGGAATTGGCGGTCCGCGGACCGCAACTGTCAGCGCTTCTGACCGCGCACCTGGGCAACAATTTCACGGACAACAAAGGTGGCGTAGCGCGTATGCCCACTCTCATGAACGTGGGACCGGCTCTGGATCCGAACAAACTTGATCAGATTGCTGCTCTGCCCCTCGGCGGCCGGGTAAAGCTGAATGCCTGGGATGACAAAGTGGAGCTGATCAAAGCCGCACCGGTGGCAATTACGTCAGCGCGCGACAAGATGCCGTTTGAAGTGACCCCGTTCTTCCCTCGGCTCACCCGCATCACGAGCGGCGGAAACACAGGCAATCCCACAACCGCAGCCAACACGGTTCAGAAGTAAAAGTACAAACGTTAAAGTAAGGGTTGAGGTAAGCGAGGCCGGAGCCGGAATAAATTCCGGGGGTCCGGCCTTCGTGTTTTGAATCAGTTCGCAGACGTTGGCGCCGACGCGTTACCTGTACTCGTTCCAATGCCCAATCCATCGCTCACGTGATAATTCGGATAATTCGGCCGCTTGTACTCTGGTAATGGATGCTCCTTGAGCAGTTGCATGACGACCTCGACAGCCTTTTCCAGTTGCGGGTCGTGTCCCTGACGCACCGCCGCAGGATCAAGATCCACGTCGTAATCAGGTGGAATGCCGTGGTTCTCCACTTCCCATTCGCCATTGAGGCCGTAAATAGCATCACGCGGCGCCATTACATATCCGCCGTCGACCAGCTCGGGATATCCGCCAATGCCGACCAGTCCGCCCCACGTCCGCTTGCCAACGATGAGACCGATATTTGATTTGCGGAAATACCAGGGCAAGGCATCTCCTCCCGATCCCGCCATTTCGTTGATGATCATTACCTTCGGACCATAGATCGCGGCTGTCGGGCTCGACCAGTCGGCCCCTTCCCGAGTTACGATCCGGCTCAACAATGGTCGGCGCATGCAATCAATGATGTAATCCGCGAGTTGTCCGCCTTCGTTGAAGCGCTCATCAATCACTGCGGCCTCTTTTCCAACTTGGGCAAAATAATAACGATTGAAATTGCTGTAGCCCGCACCCGCAGTATTCGGCACGTGAACATAAGCCACCTTTCCGCCAGTCATCTCGTACACCTTGCGGCGGTTGCCCTCGATCCAAGCCAGGTTGCGCAGCGTGTCTTCATTTTCGACCGGCACCACCGTCACTTCCCTCGCTCCTTTATCGTCCGGATTTGGGCCCACTTTGAGCTGCACTTGTTTGCCAGCAGTCGCCTCGAAGAAACTGTAGATGTCGTCGGAAGCACGCAGCTCACGGCCATTGACGGCCAGGATGTAGTCGCCCGCTTTCACATTTACTCCCGGCTGGGTGAGAGGAGCTTGCAGCCCGGGATTCCAATTCTCGCCGTTGTAAACCCGAGCCACACGATAACGTCCATTCTCGAGTGTGTAGTCGGCGCCCAGAAGTCCACCCTTCACCTTCTTGGATTCTGGTTGATAGCCACCTCCTACAAACATATGCCCAACCGTGATTTCACCCAAGGCTTCTTCGAACAGATAGGTCAGTTCTTCGCGTGAGGCGATTCCGTCAAGGTAAGGTTCGTATTTCTTAGCGGCCGCCGCCAGGTCGAGACCGTGATAATGGGGGTCATAGAAAAAATCGCGTTCAATCCGCCAAGTCTCGCGATAGATCTGCTTCCACATGGCTCGCGGCTCAAGGTAAACTTCCATGGCTTCGAGCTTCAGCGGACCCTCGCCAGGCTTGGGCTTGTCCGTACTTGAAGGAGGCTCTTCGGTGCCGGTAGTGGCCCATTGTTCGTCCTTGCGATAAAGCAATTTCTCGCCATTGAATGAAATTGCGAAATCGTTTACGTCTTCGAGGAACTTATCCACTTTGCGCTTGCTCAGATCAAACTTTTGCAGGGTTTGCTTCAGGTTCTGCGAATCTTCTTCAGTGATGACCTCAGGCGCTTCCGATAGAAAAAGTATCCCGGATTTTCCCGCCACCAGGTTCACATAATCCCTGGCCGGAATAGGCAGCGCCAGAATGCGTTGTCCGATGTCCTCGATATCGATGCGTACCACGACGGGCTTTTCACTCTCTTTGTCTTTATCTTTATCTTTATCTTTATCTCTGCTCTTATCATCCTTAGGTTTATCTTTGTCGCTCTCTTCTTTGTCTGTGCTCTTGTCCGCATCGGTCTTGTTGTCTTTGTCCTTGGTTTTGTCCTTTGACTTTTCTTTCTCCTTTTCGGCAGCCTTTATTTCTTCTTTGACTTTTTCTTCATCGCTTTCGGGGGCCAGCGGTGATGGCAGATCTTTCGCCAGCACCACGATGTACGCGCTCCGCGTGATGAGCCGGTTATCACTGGACATGTCCCACCCACCGCTGACCGCGAGTCCAAGGTCGGTGCTGGCGGCGAAATAGAGATACTTGCCGTTCTTGTCAAAAACCGGGTAGAGCGCGTCGCTCATGCCGTCGGTGACTTGAAAGCTTTTACCTTTCTCCAGCGAATAGACAAATATCGTGTGCAGGTGGCTGGGAAGTTGTTTGGCGTATGCGATCCACTTGCTGTCGGGCGACCAGTTTTGGCCGAACTGCGGCCCTTCGTAAAAGTCGGTATCTACCAGCTTGGATGTTCCGCTAGCCACATCGACGAACCATAAGTTCAAACGCTTATCGCTGTAAGCGATTTTCTTGCTGTCCGGCGACCATACCGGCGAATAATAAAAAGATGGCGATTGTCCCAACTTGATGTGCCGCACTTCCCCCAAGCCGTTCTGCTGGCGGAGCTGCAACTCATACTCACCGGGATTGTCGGAAAAGTACGCGATCCACTTGCCATCAGGGGACCATGCAGGATCGCGATCGGCTACCGCAGGGCTGTGGGTGACGTTGCGAATATCGCCTTTGTCGGTGGGGACAGTGAAAATTTCTCCCCAGGCCTCCATCAAAGCCCGAGATCCGGTGGGTGAGAGATTGAAGTTATGAATCCGCTTGGGTTCCACTTTTACAAAACGTGGACGTACCTGTGCGTAGTCTCCGGCCACGCGAATATTGATTGCCTTAGTCTGATGGGTATTGAGATCGTAAAGGTGCAGCGCACCGAACTGCTCAATGACGATTGCATCAGGCCCAGATGAAGCCGACTTGAAATCCAAGCCATTGCTCTTTACCGCTTCTGATACTTGCTTGGTGGCAGTGTCGTAGGCGAACAAACTTACCGGACCATTGCGGTCGGAAAGAAAATAGATCGTGTTTCCCATCCACATGGGATTGAAGTCGTTCGAATTCTCCCGAGGAATTTTGACCACACTGGAATCCTTGAGGTCGGCAATCCATATCGGCGTAGTCTGCCCGCCACGATAGCGCTTCCACGCCTTCTGCCATTGAGGATGCGGCACGTAGGCTAGATGGCTTCCATCGGGTGACAAGGAGCCCTCCTCGCCAATGGGGAGGGGCAACTCGGTTGGGAATCCTCCTTCCACTGGAACTGTGAACAACCTATCGGCGCTGTGGTAGTAGCTGAAACGACCTGAGCGAAACAAAATTCTCTTACCGTCCGGAGTCCAGCCCACCACTTCGTCGGCTCCGGGATGGTAGGTCAACCGCTTCGGAGCACCGCCTGCACTGGGGACAACGTATACGTCCTTGTTGCCGTCGTAATCGCCCGTGAAAGCGATCATGGTGCCATCGGGCGAGAACAACGGATCGGTTTCATTTCCCATCCCCGCAGTAAGCCGCCGGGCGTCACCGCCGTCGCGGGCAGCAATCCACAAATCGCCTCCATAGTTGAAGACGATCTGAGTCTTGCTTACCGTAGGCTTACGCAGTAGCAGTGGCGTGTTCGTCTGTGCTAAACCGGTTGTAGCCAACAAACAAATTGAGATTAGGACAACTCGCATTACTGGAACCCCTTTAAACTCGCTGGAATTAGTAGCGCCGGCGTCCGGCCGCCTGTCGGAGGCTGGGGCACAAAAATATGACAGTAGAGAACAAGACTGATGATGCATTATTTCTGCTGACGTCCTTTGCCCGGCAGCCCCACGGGATTCTCGTGCGTGCGCTCACGGAAGCCGCCTTTCATCCCTGCTGCCAGCGACACGCTTGACTCGCCAAACTTGTCGCGCAGCCGATCCGCCGCGGACAACGCATGTTTCCAGCGTTTGCGTCGATCGCCTTCAAGCATGTCCCCTTGTTCCGCTTCTTCACCGAATGACGATGCATGCACTCCAAGCAATCGCACTTGCGCGCCCTCGCGCCAATTCTTGCGGAACAGTGCTCGAGCCTGCTCGAATATTTCCGTATCGAGTTGCGTAGGTGCCTTAAGGGTATGCGCCCGGGTAATCGTGGTGAAATCTTTGTAACGCAGTTTGATCTGAATGGTACGGGCGTGCAAACCGCCCTCCCGCAATCGGCGGCCTACCATTTCAGAAAGGCGCATAAGCGTGGATTCCAACTGGTCCTGAGCGGCGGTATCTTCGTTATAAGTATGCTCGTGGCTGACAGACTTGGGATCACTGTCAGCCCCAACTTCCGTATCGAACCATCCTCCAGCATCCTCGCCGCGGGCTTTACCGGCCAACGCCAAGCCCCACTTCCCAAAGCGTTCTTCAAGGAACGTATCATCGAAGCGGGATAGATCACCCACTTTGCGGATACCGAGTGCCTGCAGGTTCTGCTCGGTAACTTTGCCCACGCCCGGAATGTCACGCACGTCGAGCGGTGTAAGAAATCTTGCTTCCTCGCCCGGCAGAACCCACAGAATTCCATTGGGCTTGGCTTTGGCTGAAGAGACCTTCGCTATCAGTCGCGAACTGCCAATTCCGATCGAGCAGTTGAGTTGCGTTTCCGCTTTCATTTTCCGATGAAGCTGGTTGGCCGCACGCAGCGGCGGCCCATGCAGGCGTTCGGTACCCGTCATGTCAATGTAAGCCTCGTCTACGGAAGCCATCTCCACCAGCGGCGAAAAAGAAGTGAGCACGCTATGAACTTTCTCCGAATATTCGCGATAACGATCGGGATGGCCGTTCACAAAAATGGCTTGCGGACAAACTTTCGCTGCAGTGCGCAGCGGCATCGCGGAGTGCACGCCGAATTTGCGCGCTTCATAGGAGGCCGCAGAAACCACCCCGCGCTCATGCCGCTGCCCTCCCACCACGACCGGCTTGGCTTTCAACGAAGGATCAAACAGCTCTTCCACCGAGACAAAGAACGCGTCCATATCAACGTGGAAGATGGTTTTGAGGAAACCAGCCATGCAATCAGAGCTACCTGAGGCGAATTGTAGCAGCGCAGGGCGAAGCGTCCGGCTGTCCTTCAAAGTCAGATCTTCAATACGGCTAAAACTAAAGCTCCGGTGGCTAAATGCTAATTGCTAAGTGCCAAGTGCTGCCTTACGCCGCGCTCACCGTCCGTGTCTGCCGCACCCGCTCATAGATTCGTACGTACTCCTTGGCAGATGCATTCCAGGAAAAATCCTTGTTCATCCCGTTTCGCATAAGCGTCTGCCAGGAGTTCTGGTCACGGAATGCCTGCAGCGCTTGCCTAATTGTAAGCAACAGCGCTTCCCCGCTATATTCCGTAAATTTAAAGCCTGTCCCCTTGCCGGTTCTGGGATCCCAAGGCTCAATAGTATCGTCCAGGCCTCCGGTCGCGCGCACGATGGGCACCGTGCCGTACTTCAAACTGTAGATCTGGTTCAGACCGCAAGGCTCGTAGCGAGAAGGCATCAGGAACATGTCGCTTCCAGCTTCGATTTTGTGCGCCAGAGTGTTGTCGTAAGCGATTTTTACCGCAGTCTTCTGCGGAAACTGCCGGTTGAGACGAAGGAACATTTCTTCATATGGCTTGTCCCCGCTGCCCAGAGCGACGACGATCATCTCTTCGCGGGCCAGCCGGTCCATAATTTGCGAGATAAGGTCAAATCCCTTCTGCGCGGCAAATCGGGAAACAATTCCGATCACGGGCAGCTTCGTATCAGTTTTGCTCACTCCAAAGGCGGCTAGCAGATCCTGTTTGCACTTGGCCTTGCCGCTCAAGTCCTGGGGTGAGTAATTGGCTACGATGAACTTATCCTTCTCCGGACTCCACTCGTCATAATCCACACCGTTCAGGATTCCAGCGACGGTGGACGCGCGATCCCGAAGCACGCCCTCCAGGCCAAAGCCGAATTCGGTGGTCTGGATTTCCTGGCTGTACTTGCGACTGACGGTGGTTATGAAATCGGAATATACCAGCGCGCCTTTGAGGAAGTTCACATTGCCAAAGAACTCCATCTTGGAGATAGTGAACAAATCCCACGGCAACGTGAGTAAGGGCAGAGTGTCAGGCGAGAACAGCCCCTGGTATCCCATATTGTGTATGGTGAAGACGGTGGCGGCGTCTCGCAAAGCGGGATCTTCCGCATACTGTGTCCGCAGCAGAACCGGCACCAGCGCGGACTGCCAATCGTGACAATGAAAAACTTGCGGCACACCCAGGATTTTGGAAGCCTCAATCACAGCGCGAGAAAATAGCGCGAAGCGTTCCGCATTATCTGGATAATCGCCGGCGGAGGTACCATAGAGCGCCTCACGATCAAAAAACGGAGGATAGTCGACGAAGTAGAAACGCACACCGGAATGGTTTCCGCCAGTGACCACCGAACAAAAACGATAGCGATCATCAAATGGTATGGTGATGCTGGGCACAACCGTTTGGGCGTCGGTGAGCTTGGTCTGACGATATCGCGGGAGATAAACGCTGACCTGGTGTCCCATAGCAGCCAGGGCGCGAGGCAGGGCGCCTACTACGTCGGCCAGCCCTCCGGTCTTGGAGAAGGGCACACCCTCCGATGCCGCAAAAACAATATGCATGAAAGCGAATCCTCCAAAGTGCGAGCCTTGCTGTATCGGCGCAAGCTATGATAGGAAAGTGCGATTTCCGCACACTCCTGCGCCAACCGGACTCGCGGGATGAATTGACAGTCTAAATGCCGGAAAGAAAGAGGGCAATGTGCCAAGAGTCTCCGCTGCGCATCCCAGCCGGAACAGCCGTCCCAAACTCGGACAACATTTTCTGGTGGATGACGCCGCTGCCATTCGCATCGTGGATGCCCTCGGCAACATTTCGCAAACGACTGTTTTGGAGATTGGACCGGGACGCGGCGCCATCACCGAACGTCTGGCAAAGCGAGCCAGGCGCCTGATCGCCATCGAACTCGATCGGGTCTTGGCCGCACAGTTGCGCATGAATTTCTCCTTGACGCCTAACGTGGAAATCATCGAGGGCGACGTTCTCGCGATCGATTTCGATACCTTGTTTGGACCGAAGCCCGGAAGCACCCGTCCTGGGATGGAATGGAAACCGGAGCCGGTCCGCGTTGTCGGAAATCTTCCCTACTTCATTACTTCGGAAATTCTGCTGCGACTGTTTGAATATCGGCGCTATTTTGACGTCATCCTGCTGATGGTCCAGCGTGAGGTGGCCGACCGGCTCGCCGCGCGTCCAGGCGGAAGTGAGTATGGATTACTGTCAGCGACAGCTCAGCTCTACGCTCGGGTGGAAAAATTGTTCACTCTGCCCCCAGATGCATTCTCGCCTCCACCGAAAGTGCAATCCAGTGTGGTTCGGCTCTCGATTGCGTCGCGAGTCGAAAATTTGCGCGTACCGGAGCGGGGCTTCGTCAACTTTCTCAAACAATCTTTCGGGCAGAAGCGAAAAACTCTCTGGAATAATCTGAAATCGCAATATCAAGCAAAACAGTTGCGCGAAGCGCTGGACAAAGCGGGCGTCAAACCCACTGTACGAGCGGAGGCTTTGTCGTTGGAGAAGAGTGCCGCTCTATTCCGCGCGCTCAGCACCGCGGGTAGTGAGCCAGCTCCATAAACGAGGCGCAAATGGAGTCGACCACACGACGTCCTGCCGTTGCCGGGCGCTTCTATCCGGGCGATCGAGACACTCTGCTTGCCGACGTGAGCACTTACCTCTCTCCCGCCGAAAAGACAAGTCCCGCGATCGCTTGCGTCGTCCCTCACGCTGGCTACATATATTCAGGGCACGTTGCCGGAGCAGTGTTTGCCCGATTGAATATTCCTCGACGATGCATTGTGTTGTGTCCCAACCACACTGGGATGGGCCAGCCTCTCGCCATCATGAGCGGTGGCGCTTGGGAAACTCCTCTGGGAAAGGCTCCAATTGATTCGTCGCTTGCAGAAGCGCTCAAGCTACGTTTCCCACTCCTCACGGAAGACGCCAACGCACATCGCGCCGAACATGCGGTGGAGGTCGAACTACCTTTCCTACAGGCCAAGTCTCCAAATTTCACCTTCGTGCCGATTGCGCTTGGCACCGGCAGGTTCGACGTTCTCGAAAGTCTTGGCCAAGCGATTGCCGACGTGGTTAAAGAGGAAGCTGAACCCGTCCTGATCATCGCCTCCAGCGACATGAACCATTACGAAAGCGACAAGATCACCCGGGTGAAAGACCACAAAGCCATCGAGCGAATCTTGGCCCTGGATGCGCGCGGATTGTTTGATGTCGTCATGCGCGAAGACATCAGTATGTGCGGCTTCGGCCCCACAGTGGCAGTGTTGACCGCGGCCAAACGCCTGGGCGCTACCGCAGCCGAACTCGCCAAGTACGCCACATCGGGTGATATTTCTGGTGATCGCGAAATGGTGGTCGGATACGTGGGCATAGTGGTCCGCTGAAAAACCGCGGCCCGCAGGCCGATTGCACACGGCAGCCGTACCGATTAAGATTGCGCTCTAAGGCACGGTGGATTTTTCTACCGTGGCCCTTCTCCCTCGTCCCATGGACGGTTCAAAGCTGACCGCACATTTCTCGAGATATCTTGGAACTCGCATGTCAACATGCACCCTGGTGACACTTGCCATGCTGGCTCTGTTCTCGGTTCAGGGACGACCAGTTTACGGACAGTCGGCAAGCCGTCAGGACTCAGGAACATTGCAGGGATCGGTTCGCGACCCATGCGGGCAACCGCTCGCATCAGCAATAGTTTATTTGCAGGCTCAAGGTGGGTCACAACCTGTGATTGCACAAACGGATTCGGCTGGGACGTATCGTTTTCCGAGCCTCCGACGGGGCATGTATGTTCTGCGTGCGAAGCTGGCGGGTTACAGCGACGCAACTTCCGGCTCCTTTGTCATCGGTGAGAATGAAACCAAGAGCATTATCCTGGCCCTGAAACCTCTAAAGGCGGAAACAACGAGCTCTCCGGCAACAGCAACCGAGTTTTTCGACGAACCCAGCTTCACTGTAGCGGGTGTGACTGACACCACGAATCTTGGCGGACACGGTTCAGACACAATTGTGAGAACCAAAGAAGCGCTGGCAAAGGATACTGTTTCTCTGGGTAAGGGGTTGCAAGCGCGCTCTTCCAAGGCTTCATCTGTCAACCAAAGCGAGATAGTTTTGCAGGAAGCGGCTGCACACGAACCCGGGAACTTCGATGTGAATCATAAGCTGGGAAAGTTGCTGGTTGAGGAAGGAAAACCTAGAGAAGCGCTCCCATATCTCGAGCGGGCTTCCAAGCTCAATCCGAGCTCCTACGCAAACGCTTATCAGCTGACGCTTGCCTATGTGGGTTCTGCCGACTATCAACGTGCCCGCGCCCTTGTTCAAGCATTGCTGACAACGCAACTACGAGAAGCGCGGGGCAATGCAGAACTTCACCACTTGCTCGGAAACATCGAGGGCAAACTGGGGAATCCGGTCGAAGCTGTTCGAGAGTATCAACTGGCAGCTGAACTCAATCCAAGCGAATTGAATTTGTTCGATTGGGGTTCCGAGCTCCTGATGCATCGGGCAGCGCAACCTGCCATCGAAGTTTTCACCAAAGGCAATCGTCTATTTCCTCACTCCATCCGCATGCTGTTGGGCCTGGGTTCCGCGTGGTACGCTCACGGTTCCTACGATCAGGCGGTCCAACATTTCTGTGAAGCATCGGACTTGAATCCCGCTGACTCGACTCCTTACCTGTTTATGAGTCGATTGCAGACCACGGAAACCATTCCTTCCGACACATTGGTGGAGAAACTCGAGCAGTTCGTGAGGCTGCAACCTGAAACTGCCCAGGCGAATTATTCCTACGCCCTTATTCTGTGGAAGCGGCGAAAGGGCCCGGAAGACAGCGGAACTTCGGCTCAGGTCGAATCGTTGCTGCAGAAGGCTGTGCATCTTGATCCGGAACTCGCGGTTGGCTATTTGCAATTGGGCGTCCTCTATTCGGAACGCAAGGATTTCCGCAAAGCGATTTTGTCATACCAAAAAACCGTCGAAGCGGATCCGCGATTGGAAGAGGCGCACTATCGCATGGGGCAAGTCTATAAGTTGACCGGAGAGAATTTAAAAGCTAGACAACAGCTCGAGATCTTCGATCAGCTGTCGAGGAAAAGAGCCGGCGAAGTCGAGCGCGAGCGGCGCGAAATTCAGCAGTTTGTCTATAAATTGCGCGATCCTACCCCTAGCGCGCAGCCGCAACAATAAGTTCACGGAAGCGGCATGCGAAGTTTTGACCCTTTCTGCTTGAGCCACTGGTTGAATTCGTCCACCATCTCTCGACTCCATTTTCGGTCGATCTGTCCGGGTGTGTATCTGCCTTCGCGCAGCATGGCATGCCCCCATTCGTCCACCCGATGGATCATTTCGGTATCATCAGCAACTTTTTCCGCCAATTGCGCCGGGATGAAAGTGACTCCTTCGGGATCGCCGAGGGCGACATCACCTGGCATGACGGTTACATCTCCGATTCGAATGGGTGTGTTGATCCCCATCAGCATGGTGTTCTCAAGCGCCGAGGGATCGACACCGCGAACGTAACATTGAAACCCTTTGATCTGTTGGATTCCGCTAACATCGCGCACCGCACCATTCACGATGAGACCGTTATGGCTCTTGGCGTAGATTGAAGTGGAGAGGTTGTCCCCCGCGAAGGTTCCATAACGAATTTTCCCGAACAAGTCGACTACCAGCACGTCTCCTGGTTGAAGGATGTCGATAACCCAAGAGTTCTCCCCACCTACGCGGGCTTCTTTTTTTCCGTTTATCTGGATAACCGAGTCGACGTCAGGCCTATGTGGCAGAAAGACGGCCGTGACGACACGTCCGACCAGTCGCTGGCCAGGATTGATCACCTTCCAGCCACTCTCAAACTGATTGCGATAACCTGCCTCCTGAAGGATGTCCCAAGCCTCGTCGGCGGTGACATCTCGTAAACGGACTAGTACGCTTTCCGGCACCCTCGGCCTGCCATCCGCAAATCGGTCTCCATGCCAATCGGGAGTGAATTGAATCCGCTGTTCGCCGGAGAATGTTCCCAACTGCGCTCTTGCAGTTGGGGCCCAAACCAGAAACATGATGGCAAATGACAGCACTGTGTCGCGCATTTTGCTCATGAGATCTCCCTACTCAGTTCTCAGGTTTCACAGTTACAGATGATCGTTGCGGAAAATATCACAAGCGCAGAAAGTCAACAATGTATTCCGGCGGTGATGGAGGCGCTGAAGAAATCAATCTTCAGTTTTTATCTTTCCACGCACCAGAAACTCTTCCGGGAAATCCGAAGCGTTACCTTTTGGAACATTAACTGTATGGGTGGTTGTGATTGTTCCTGCGGTCCTGATCACTCTGATCAGATTCGAGCGCTGCTCCCGAAGAGTTTCGATACTGATTCGTTCTGGGGAACGGATTGCATCATCGGACGGCAGAAATCCCACGCTTTGATTTCTGCCTAACGACTTTGCGAGATACAAGGCAGTGTCAGCTAATTCAATCACTTCCTCGGCGCAAATTGCTTCGTAGGCGGATTCACACCATGGGTAGGGCGACCATCCGATCGAACACGTCTTGCGGACCTTAACCCCACCCAGCAAATCGAACGGCGCTGAAGCCATGACGTCCAGAATGCGACTGCAAAACACTGGCGTTCCTGAACGATCCGCGGCGCGGCTCATAATCAGGAATTCTTCTCCGCCCCAGCGGACCAGCAGGTCGGATTTGCGCATGACAGTGGAAAGACGCTGAGCAATTTTTCGTAACAGTTCGTCTCCAGCGGCATGCCCATAGTCGTCGTTAACCCTCTTAAAAAAATCGACATCAACCATAATAAACACCAGATCCCGCTGTTCATCCTTCTTGGAATCAGAATCCTGGTTGCGTTGGTAGCTCCGCAGGACCAAAGTGGCATCTGCGGCGAGAGTCTCTTCCAGATAACGGCGATTCCAGACTCCGGTAAGAGGATCGGTGAAGGAGACTTGCTGGAGTTCGAGGTTTTTTCGTTGCAGTTCCATGCTGTGCCACCGCAACGACTGTTCCTTGTTTACCAGGTCGTCCTTGAGTCGACACATTTCCTGCAAATTTTGATGTGACGCTGCCAACAGGTGAATTAGTTCCCGATCGAGCAGGTGCTGTTTCAGGAAGACCAGCAAGCCCATGACAAGCATAGCGCCCACGGTTAAGAGGAGCCGATAGGTGCGAACCCGTTGCGGAGTGTGTCCGTCGAACACTACCCAAGCGATCATGAGCGGAGTGGAAAAAACCGCCAGCATCGCCAGGCGCGCTGCCCATATACCGTGTGCTCCCGCCGCCGTTTCTGTAGCCAGGCTCTGCCGCAATAGGCGACGGCCGGTTAAGGCGAAATATGCAAACCAAGCCATGGCAACCACGAGCGGTAGATCATAGAGACTGCCCGTGTAGTAGAGATGCAAGTCAATCGCTGTGCTAGCGGCCAGGGAGCCAACAGCGTACAACAAGGCCGCTCCAAAACATTGAGCGTAGATCGCCCTCCAGGCGCCCGAACTGCGTCGCAGGAGGAATGCCAAAGCAAAAAGGAGGACCAAGTGCTCCGAAAGATATAAGAGATTGAAGTTGTGGCCATATGTGGTTTCACTGGGAGCGACATATTGCCAAGGAATAACCAGGAAAAGATATAGATATAGCCACCAGATCAGCAGCAATAAGAAATCCAGTGAACCAAAATGAGCCGACTGATTGCCTTGTTTTATGTGTGGCTGCACGGCAAGCGCACCCATCATAGGCACGATATGCAGGAACAAAATCACATCGCCCACGAATGGATTGGGGACGTCCTGACGCAGAAAAATTTCGAAGTAAGTCCACAAACCTTGCGCCCATAGCCACATTCCGCAAGCCAAGGCCATCAGGGCCCAGAACAGTCTCAAGGCACACCAGCAGGGCAATGGCGACAAGCCAATTCTTACCAGCTTCGATTGTACGGAGAGCCACCCCGTCATTGTAGGGGCGTCAAAGCTGAATGGACGCGTTACGGAGGTAATGAGCCTCTGTCCCATTCCGAACATCAGCGTCCATGGTCCCACGAGTCAATTTATTCCTGTGCTGTTCACGCTCTCGCAGCGTCGATCTCCGATTCTTCCCCTGATTACTTAGTACTTCATCGGACACAAGCTATCGTAATTTTTGTCGTGTGCTCGAGTTTGTCCGCCAGCAAAGATGTGAAGTCTCAAATTGAAGAACTCTGCTTCGCTAGCAGTCTCCGCGGCGGGACATCTCACGCCACTACAAAGCCATCTTAGGAACGTTACTTTGGATAAAGGCGGTGGTATGAGCAAAGCATTAGTTCGATCTTTGAGTTTCCTCTTAGTTCTCTTCAGTAGTTTAACTTTCATCTGGGCGCAGGAACCCGAAAGCAAGCAAAATCAGCCAGCCTCAGATAACACCAAAATTAACCAGCGTGATCGAAGTAAGTCTGAACCAACTGCGGATCAGCAGAAGGAAAACCGGTCGGATCGCGAGCTCGCCCGGCAGATTCGACGCGCGATCGTGAAAGACAAGTCTCTTTCGACGTACGCGCACAACATCAGGATCGTCGCACAGGACGGAATGGTGACACTTAAGGGGCCCGTAAATACGCAAGAAGAAAAGCAAGCAATTGAAGCAAAAGCTGCGGAAATTGCGGGACAAGGCAAGATCACCAATGAAATCGAGGTGGGCAGCAAAGAGGCCCGCAAACCTTCCCCCAGTCACTACCGATAAGTACAACGATTACAAAACAAAAAGGAGCTCAAGTGGCAGGCAAAAATACAGCAGTGTTTGGAATTTATCGGGACCGCACCAGCGTAGAGAACGCGGTCGATGTCCTGCGTCAGGAAAACTTCCGCAACACCGATATTTCGGTTCTGTTTCCTGAAAATCAGGGAACGAAAGATTTTGCTCACAAAAAAAATACTAAGGCGCCTGAGGGAGCCGCGACGGGTGCAGGTTCGGGAGCTGTGATCGGCGGGACATTGGGATGGCTTACCGGCATCGGCGCGCTGGCGATTCCCGGCGTTGGGCCGTTCATTGCGGCGGGACCCATCGTGGCTGCTCTGGCAGGAGTGGGTGTCGGCGGCGCGATTGGTGGCATCGCTGGAGCCTTGATTGGGTTGGGTATTCCGGAATACGAAGCCAAGCGATACGAAGGTCGCATAAATGAGGGCGGCATTCTGCTTTCCGTGCATTGCGACGACTCTAACTGGACCAAACGGGCAAAGGAAATCCTCGAACGCACTGGCGCTCAGGATGTGTCGTCAAGCGGCGAAGCTAATGCCGACTTCCAGAAGACTGACAAACCCATGCCGCGCGCAAGCTAAGACGAATCAGGGTTTCATGGCAGGCATCATCACCGGTTGTAAAAGAAAAAAAGGAGGCTTAGTAATGGACAACGAGAAACAGCAAGGCCAGCAGGGCCAGGGCCAAAACCGCCAGGGCGGCCAGCAAGACCAGCAACGGCAAGGTGGTCAGCAGGACCAGCAGCGTCGTCAGCCCGGCAGTGACGTGGATGACGAACAAGAGAACGAACGGAAGCGAGCCTAGAGAAAGAGCGGAACTTCCCGAACCCCCTCGCCGAAGAGGGGGTCCGGAAGTCTCGCGGAAGGTGATATATGAGCATTTTCACTATTCTCTTTATTGTGTTGCTTGTCGCTTGGCTACTGGGATGGGGTGTATTTCACGTGGCAACCGGTCTGATTCATATCCTGCTCATTGTCGCCGTCATCGCGCTCATTCTCCACTTTGTGCGCGGAGGCAGAGGTCCAGCTTAGCCATTCAAACCGAACTTCCCCTCAACCACGTTGCGCACGGATGCTGGCGCGCAGTTCTTGCACGATTTCGTTCGCAGCTTTGCGAGCAGCCTCGTGTTGGGTCACATCGAATGAAATAGCTCCGACGCGGGCGTGACCTCCTCCACCGTAGCGCTCACAGATCTTGGCCAGATTCACTAGACGTTCAGAGTTTGCCCACGGATTCGAGCCCACCGAAACTTTCACTCGAAAACTGCTTTTGCTCAGGCCCACGCTATAAACCGACTCCGGATGCAGATAGTAGGGAATAAATTTGTTGTAGCCTTCCAAGTCTTGATCGGTGACATCGAAGAAAAGTGTGGCATCTTTTGATTGCGTGCGGTCTTTCAGAATCGTAATGGAGCGTTGGTGACGCTCGAGCAAGGGAGCTAACAGCGGTGCGACAAAGTTTTGGCGTCGGGATACATGGCGCCGTCGATAATGTCGGTCCAACGGATAAGATCAGCCAGCGGCAACGGATTAAAACCGAAGCGCTGCTCCGTTATCATGGCAATGAAGCTGGTACAGGACTTGAAATCGGGATCGTAGAACTTGCGATTACTCTGATCCTGCTCAAAGTGCGCCGCGTCCTCCGGAGTCAGGAAAGCACTCTGATGATGATCGAACCACCAGGTGATTTTCGCTGAACTGGAATATTTGAAATCCACAATAGCGTTCTCATCCCCGTCAAAATGATCCTCGTTGAACAGGGCGCCGGCGCGGTGTAGCAGACCTGAAAAAACAAACTCAACGTCATTGCGGATGCGTTCCCGATAAAAACGCGAGAAGACAGCAGCGGACGATGCCCCGTCAAAGCATTTGTCATGATAGAAGACGCGGACCTTCAAAAGAGTCCTTTCCAAGCCTGGCGCATGGCGACAGTAATTGCTGCAACCCGACCACAACCGAAAGTAAATAGGAATGCCACTCCGGGGAGATTCTGTCAAGCAGACAAAACGGCCGTTCTCGCCACTAAGATAGCCGTTTCTAGGGATTAGCTAAATCGCGTCGGCTTGCTTCTCCGCCATATCGCCAATGACCGGCACTTTGAACGTCTGCCCCTGATTGGCTTTGAGCAGCAGAATGATCCAGAGAATGAACCCTCCGACCCACACGATTAGGTGCAGCGGCAGTGTTATCAAAACCAGGAAAGGGATGACCGACAGGATTGAAAGGGCGATCCCAATGGCGATCATGGCCACACAAAAAAAGATGCTTTGGAACGAGTGAAAGCGGATGAAGCGACTACGGTTGTAAGGCGCCGTCACTAGAAAAATGATGGCGGGGATTGGTGTGACATAGGCGAGCATTCCGGCGACGTTGTCCGTCAATCCTCCGGTACTGCTTTGGGAAGTTCCTGCGGAGGTGGCGGAGGCGCGACTGCTGCAAGCGGGACAAGTCGTTGCTCCATCGGCTATCTGGGTTCCGCAAACGCTGCAAAAGGCCATGGTTCCCCCTTCTTTTTACTCAAGTGACAAACAAGTCGCGGCGATTTCCGAGTTCCATATCGCGCGGAAGGTATCAGAATCATTGCAGCATAGCAATCGGAATCGCAACTTGACGGTTATGGCCTCGCTACACTTTGCTCGCTTGCCGTAACGCCAGCTCCCCAATAAAGGGCAATTTGAACAGTTCACCCTGAAGGGCCTTTACTAGAAGCACCAGCCAAAGGATCACGCATCCGAGAAAAATGATCACGGAAATCAGTAATAGAAGTAGATGGCCTAACCAAGGAATCAGAGACAAAATCAGAAATACCAGTTTCAGCGCGAGGCCGGCCGCAAGCCCTACTATAGTCATGAAGATGGATTGCAACGCGTGGAAGCGGATAAACCGATTGTTCTTAAATGGTTCCACCACTAGAAATATAATTGCGGGAATAAATGTGAAATAAGCCAGCGCGCCAGCGATGTTGTCACGGATTCCGCCGGTCGTCCCTAACACGGGTTGAGCTGTGTTCCGGCCACAACCAGGACAGAAAGCAGTGTTGTCTGGGATTTCAATCCCGCATTGCGGACAAGAAAGCGGCACGGTTTCGCTCCTAAGGCGTTTTTTGGCCCGTTATCGAAAAAGGTTTCACACCACTCGCCGTGTGGCGTTTTTCTTACGACAGTCCTCGCAAACTCCATAAACCTGGAAGGTGTGGCGAGTGGTGAGGTAGTGATGTTTACGTCCGATTTCCTGCTCCAGGCGATCCACCTCGGGAGAGAAGAATTCCACCGAACTGCCGCACTCGGTACATACCATGTGGTGATGGCTCCGGCGATTGTACTGGTGCTCGTAGCGCGCGATGCCGTCATGAAACGCGACCTCGCTCGCCAATCCGCATTCGGCCAAGAGCTTGAGCGTGCGATACACAGTGGTAAAGCCGATTTTGGGATCCTTTTTCTTTACCAGTCGGTGCAGTTCGTCGGTGGAAAGATGTTCTCGAGTTTCCAGAAAGGTTCTCAGAATCGTATCGCGCTGTTCTGTATGCTTCAGTCCGACACGTTTCAGATGGCGATGCAAGATGGCTTGCGCCTCGCGGATCATTTCCCGTGAGATGGTGGGCTGATCGTCAATTCGTTTTTGCAACATGAGTTCTGCCGGTTTCAAGTGGCAGGATCAAAAAACGCTCGGCATGCGCTCCGGCCCTGATCCACTCCAAATTACCACCTGGAGCAGTCATCAGAATAATACTGGCCTTTGGGAATCGCGCCAACCATTTTGCCCAATACTCGGCTGAGCGGGGCGGACTCATGAAGAAAGGCTTGGTCAGCGCGTCGGCAATTTCGGCGTCGTCCAATAACACGGTGACGCTGACCGCACCCCCGATGGCCTCGTCAGTCCGCGGATCGAATAAGTGCCGGAGGTAGCCAGTGATTCGCCATCATGGAGGTCAATCCAAGCGGCGGGGGATTCTCCGTCCCGAGGATCGCGGATGAACACGCGCCACCCTGTGGCCCCGGGCGCATTACCTATGGCGGTGATTGAACTTGCTCCCAGGCTCACCAGCCCGCTTTGGATGCTGTGCTCGCGAAGCACCTGTGCAGCTTTTCCTGCGGCATATCCCTTGGCGATGCCTCCGAGGTCAATTTCCATGTCGGGCGCGGCGAACTGAACCGTGTGCTCGACGGTGTCTAGCTTCACCTTCTCCCAGCCAACTTTGGAGCGCGCTGCGGCCACTACCCGAGCGCGATTCTGAGGCTTAGTCGGTGATGGCAGGAATCCCCAGGCGCGAACCAGCGGCCCGACCGTGGGGTCGAAAAGTCCTTGGGAGTCGCGGGCGACATCCAGGGCGATTTTTATCCGCTCGAACAACTCGGGGCTTAGCGTTACCGCTGGTCGAATACCGCCAACGTCAGGACGGCTGGCCGCGGAGTTCATACGCATCAATTCGGAGTTCGGATTCCAGTTCGATAGTACAGAGTCGATACGTTTAAGTTCATCGAAGGCCGCGTTGATGGCGATGTCAGTGTTGTCCTTGTCCTGGTCGGTCGGGTATGCGGTGATCTCGCACAGCGTACCCATTATGTAACGAATCTGAGTATGCCGCCGCCGTGCCGGAGTATCAGAACCCGATGAGAGCGCGGCAGTGAACAGCAAGCAAAAAAGCAGCTTCTTCCCTGCAAAACGCGGATGAAATAAGAATCTCGACTTTGACGAAAGCTTCATGGCTGTTTGTTGCCGGCAGGTTGCAAATAAAATGCTTGGACCAGCGAAAGCGCTTTCTTCACTCCGCGTGCTATGGCATGCGAGGACAGCGTCGCGCCGGGTATAGTTCACTATGTCGTGGTCTACCGTAATGGGATCGGCCAAGCTTTTTCCCCGGAACTGGCGCAGAAATCTCTGCTCTTTGACCTCCCATCCCCGAGTTTCGCGGTAGTCCATTACAGCCACGTCACGGATCTCTCCCTTGGGACTGACGCCCACGATGAAGGTGATGTACTCATGCTTTCCGATCTGGTTCATGATGACCGCATAACCATCGACACCCTCTTTGCCGTGCCCGATGAACATGCGGTATTCGGTTTCGGGGAAACGTAGGCCAGCCTTCTTTTGCAGGGCGTCACGTTGGGACGCAGCCAGAGTTCGGACCTGTGTCTCAACCGATTGCGATTTCGGAAAGACGATCTTCAACGCCTCCGGTTCGGTAAGCAGAGTTTCGGCAGAGCTGAAGAGGGGCAACGCCGCAAATAACCATCCAGTGAAAATGATTGTCTTCAGTTTTCGAAAACTCTTGCTATCCCTCTGGTGCATCGTCTCCCACCCCGCCGCTTCAAAATCCAAATGACATTCCCAGAATCAGTCCGTTGGTTGAGTCCTGCGATATCCTGGGGAAAATCAGTTCCTGTTGTAAGTTCTCTTGGGTAAACGAAATAAGCCTCACCGGTCCGAATCCGGAAACGTTGACATTATCAGTTACCCCATTGAGCCATACCCGCTCGTAACGCAAGATCGGAATGATTTGCGGATCTTCAAAACTCTCACCCAGGAATGAGTCCTTCAACCATCGGGGACGCGCATGGTATTTGAAGTCGGTCCAAAAGCCGTAGCGCCTGCGGGACAGATTCGCTAGCTCCATCTCAACGGTCGCCGAAGTCAGCCCGCCTGAGGAAGACGACCGGATAGTGCTATTTGCCGAATTAAATGCCGTTTCGGCAAAGCCAGTCAGGACGTTGTTCAAATTTCCCAAACTTGTGTAAACCGCTTCTGCTTCGGTTTCGAATCCCTTCCAGCGCCATTTATGATCGTAAGCCAGCGTGGTTAGCGATTCGCGGAAGCTTAGGAAAGACGGCGCATACTTCCCGTGATATCCGGAAATCGCGAATTCTCCGCGAAGAGTTGGACTGTAGGAGGCTCGCCAGGCGAACGCTGTGGCCGACTTGCTACCATCGAAAAAACCACTTGTGAGTTGCAACTCGCTATTCAGCACCAACTCGGCGGTGCCGGGAGAACCGGCCGTGCTGGTCAATTCGTGTTCCAGGTTGAAATCGAGAGCGGTGCCATTCAGTGCGTAGATCTGATAGTCCAGTTTACCGGTCTGGCCAACATTGAAACTGCCAGTAAAGCCAGCGCCCCAAGTCGCGCCAGGTTGTCCCCAAGCTTGTTCCAGGGCAAGTTCCCCGCCGTTGTTGCCTTCCAGCGTTTGCTTAAGGTTCAAGCTGCCGGGTACGCGCCTGGATCGTTTCTCGGATCCAATTTCGAAAAGGCGCTCGAATTCAACTTCGGTGTAAACACGCAGGCGGGATGCAGGGCGGGCATCCCCCGTGAGCACAAGACGGCGGAAGGTAAAACCGGCGGCAGAGCCTCCAGGGACGTTGTTTCCGCTAGCTACATCGTTCGTCTCAAAGCGCACGGAACCATATCCGCCGAGGCGAACCCGGTCTCCCAGATGTATCCCCTGGCCTTGATCCCCGCGCTGGGCGTAGTCCAGTCTGCGAGAGTCCGAAGCCCCGCTTGCGTCCTGACTTGATTGCATCCGAACCAATGCGGAATTCTCCGTCGACGCATTGACCTCGTTAGATTGTGGGGTTGACGATTGCGAACGTGAGCCTCGCAATTCCTGGAGCAACTCAGCCTGCGATCGTTTCAGCGCATCGATCTCTTGCTGTTGTTTTTCGATCAACGCTGACAGATGGGCGAGTTGCGCAATCAGATCGCCGGGAGTAGCGACCGACGTCTGTTGGCCCGCTAGCGGCAAGGTCAGCCCTAAAAGTGATAAGACCAGGCTGAGTGCGCAACGAAAGTAGGACATTAGTGCTTCCTCCTCCAGCTCATCTTGAAAATGAAATTGAATTTCATTTTCAATTCGCACTCACGCTAGGAGGGGCTGTGTTCCGATGTCAAGCCAGACAGGTCACATTTCTGTAATAGATTCAGCGGATGGCTGATTGTTTTGCCGTGCAGCAAACACTAGAATCGAACGTCCGTCATGGCCACTCCGGCAATTCGTGAAATTCGCCGCCGCTCACATTTTCCGTGGTGGCGGCTGATTACATGTTTGTTGGTTGCCGGGGTGTTCGCAGCTTTGGGTGCGATCGCCTGGGCGTACTTTCTGGCACACTCTGCCCTGCCCCAACTCGATGGCGCAGTGCAGGTGCGTGGACTATCAACGCAGGTAAGAGTCACGCGAGATGCACAAGGAGTTCCCACCATTGAAGCGTCAACTCTGCAAGATCTATTTTTCGCCCAAGGTTATGTAACGGCCCAGGATCGGCTGTGGCAAATGGATATCATGCGGCGCTTCGCCGCGGGCGAACTCGCAGAAATCCTGGGCGACGACCTTCTCAAGCATGACCGGGAACAACGGATTCTGGGCTTGAGGATTGCGTCACAAAAAGCGCTTGAAATCACGTCGGAGGCAGAGCGGTCCCGACTCTCGGCGTACGCCCTTGGTGTGAATGCCTATATCGAATCACATCGTGATAAGTTGCCGCTGGAATTTCGCGTCCTGCATTACTCGCCGCGCTTATGGACTCCGGAGGATTCCACCCTCATCGCGGCGCAAATGGTGAAGGATCTTAATCATGGTCCTTACCGGCAGGCACTGACGCGCGAGAAAATTCTGGCCAAGCTAGGCCCGGAACTGAGCGCAGACCTGTATGTGAATTCTTCCGTACGCGATCATCCGCCAACGATGTCCAGTCCTCACCTCCCGAAAAACGAGGACGGGAAAATAACTGCTGAAGCGGCGGATTCGTCATCAGGGGAAAAACCGATATCCGCGATTTTCGAATTTTCATCCATCGCGCGTTTGGATATGGGCCAACCGTCGGCGGTCGGCTCCAACAATTGGGTAATCTCTGGAGCGCACACGGTTTCGGGCAAGCCGCTGCTATCGAATGACATGCATCTCGGACATCAGATGCCTAATCTTTGGTACGAAGCTCATCTGCACTGCGGCACTTTCGATGCAGCAGGCGTGACCTTGCCCGGTGTGCCGTACGTCATCGTCGGGCACAATCAGCGTATTGCATGGGGGCTTACCAATGTCGGCCCAACCGTGGAAGACGTGTACGTGGAGACTCTCAACCAGAATGGACAATACCTCACGCCCGAGGGCTGGACGGAACCTCATCGTCGCCGCGAAGTGATTCACCGCAAAGGTCAACCAGATGTGACAACCGATGTTGTCTTGACGCGGCATGGCCCCATCATCAGCAAACTCGTGCCCGGAGAAACTCGCCAGGTGGCGCTTCGTTGGACGTTGTACGAAGGCACTCGAAATCCATTTTTTGAAGTGAATTCAGCACAGAATTGGGATGAATTCCGGCGCGCATTTTCCAAATTCGACGCACCCGGCCAAAATGTGGTGTACGCAGATGCAGATGGAAATATTGGCTATCAAGCCACCGGAAAAATTCCTATCCGCGCTACCGGCGATGGCAGCCTGCCGGAGAACGGCAGTGACAATCTGCACGAGTGGACTGGCTACATGCCGTTTGAAAAGCTGCCTAGTGTCTTCAATCTTGCTTCCGGCATTATTGCGACGGCCAACAGCCAGATCACCCCCGATGGATACCCTTACTCAATCAGCACAGGCTGGGAGGCGCCCTGGCGGTCAGCGCGTATCTACAGTGTTCTGGAATCGGGCAAGAAGTTTTCCGTAGCCGACATGCTAGCCCTTCAAACCGATATCTATTCGGAATGGGAACACTATTCGGCGGTACGCTTTGTGGACAGCGTGGATCATGCCAAAAATCCATCTCCGCGCGTCCGGCAGGCGGCGGATATCCTTCGACGCTGGGATGGACGCATGAGTGCGGATTCATCGGCGCCAACCATCGCAGCCCTCGCTCGGGCGCAACTCACTCGCCTGTTGCTGGAACCCAAGCTGGGCAATGCTCCGAAGGACCCTCATCAGCTCGACGCAACATTAAGCTGGAAGACCTATAGCTGGCCCATGCAATCCGTGTGGTTGGAGAATGTAATTCGGCAGCGTCCTGCGCGTTGGCTTCCAGAAGGCTGCGCGAATTACGATGAGCTTCTCACCGCTGCAGTGGAAGCTGCCCTTAGCGATTCAGATGGAGGACGGGAGCTGAAGTCATGGAAGTGGGGAGAATTCCATCCGGTAGAAATACAGCATCCGATTCTCGGTAGAATTCCGCTGTTGAAGCACTGGGCTGGACCGGGAGTCCAGGAGCAATCGGGCAGTGGATTCACGGTGAAGGCCGTGACACGGGACCACGGGCCATCGGAGCGCATGACCGTCGACCTTTCCAACTTTGATCAATCCACGCTAAACCTGGTCACTGGACAATCGGGCAATTTCCTCAGTCCCTTTTATATGGATCAATGGAACGCCTGGCACCAGGGCTACACCTTTACTTTCCCATTCTCCCACCCCGCAGTTGAGAGAGCCCGCGCCCATCAACTCGTGCTAGAGCCTCAGAATTAGTGGAATCAGCTAGCACCTGTTATCAATCCACCAGCTTCACGTCATCGGCCTGACCCAAGATGTCGACCTGCTGGCCCTGCAGCTTGTCCGTGGTTGTGTCGTAGATGCGCAATTCCCCTTGTTGAATCACGTAAACCACATTGCGATTGGTAATGGGCTGCAGACCGGTTACGTCGCCGGCCTCAGGCGGGATCACTACGGTGGAGTTGTTGGTGTTGAAGATGGAGAGACAACCACGAACTTCACCCGCATTACTGCCGCTAGCGGAAGTGTTGATATTGGTGCAATTCTTCGCGCCAATAAAAATCTGTCCGTTCGATCCCAGTTCCATTCGATGATGGAAGCCATCGGTGATAACGCTGGACCCTGTGACGGTCATGGAGTTCAAATCGACCACATTGACCGTCCCACAAACAGTGGCCGCCGTACCGGGACCGCAGGGGATTCCGGGTGGCGTTCCCGCTACGTATAGAGTACTTCCACTTAGAAGACCAATGGTTGCGGCATTCACTGGAATGCTGACTCCGGGAGTGTTCGTGTTCAGGTCGAAAACAGTCACGCTGGCCGCGGACCCTCCACATTCGGGACCGCAATTGAGGATGTAAGCGGTGGTGTCATCACTGCTGAAAATTCCCCACACAGGATGATCGAAAGCAACAGAATCCTGGACAGTGGTAAGCGGATTTGTGTTTGTACCCAGCAAGCTCGGGGCAATCACCGTGACCCTGTCGGGAGCGTCTCCAAATACGAGGATACGATTACCATTGTGGCTTCCGGCTACGGTGCGTGCTCCAGATACCGGGAGGGTAGCAGCTATGCTTGCCGTCGATAAGCTCAATACTTCAACAGCACCTGGCGACTGTCCCACAACCGGAGTGGCAGGCACGGCAGCATAGCCAGTTAGATTATCTGGGCCGACGACCATGCTCTGGGTGAAACCCGCCAGAGCGATAGAAGGCAATGCTCCGCTGCCAGATTGCACCACACTCTCTCGCGCGTTATCGATCACAGTCACGGCATTGTTCGAAGCGCTGAACACCAGCGTGAATTTCTTATTCGGAGAAACCGCCATAAGTCCGGGATCGGGATTTGCACCCGAGAGACTGACGGCAAAACCAGGAAGCTTGTCTTGCAATGCGTCCACGATTTCAATCACTGGAGTAGTACCTCCATTAGCGGTCGGACGCAGAGGGTTGGATACGAAGGCGCGGAACTTCAATCCGCTCGTACTTTGCTGGCTGCTGCTGGAGGTGGAATTGTTATAGTTTCCGCAGGAAACACTGGCCACACTGGCAGCAATAAGGACAGCAATAGCAATCGAGGTTCGTCTCAAACCTGGGACTCCGAAGAGAAAGAGGGACAAAGATTTAGATGCAAAGAAGCGGATTATAGCAGAGCCTCTCTGACGAATTTAGGCCTCACCATGATGCAAAACTCGCATTCATCTTGTATTCTCAAACATAATGGCCGGTGATCTCCTCGCTCGTCTAAAAAAATCCCCTGTCTTGTGCGATGGCGCGACGGGTACGCTTCTCTACGCCAAAGGGATTTTCATAAATCGCTGCTACGACGAATTGAACGTCTCCCAACCCGACCTGATTCGTGGGTTACATCACGAATATCTGCAGGCTGGCGCCGAGATCATCGAAACCAATACCTTCGGAGGGAATTCCTTTCGGCTGGCCCGCCACAGCATGGAGAACCGGGTCCGCGAGATCAATCTTGCTGGAGCACGACTGGGTCGTGAAGCCGCCAAAAGTTTCGACGTGTGGGTTGCGGGCTCGGTTGGTCCCCTCGGAATTCGCATTGAACCCCTGGGCAAGACTTCTTATGAGGAAGCTCGCGCCGCTTTCCGCGAACAAATCGCGGCGCTGGTTGAGGGCGGCGTCGATTTGCTCATATTGGAAACGTTTGGATATCTGGAGGAGTTGCATCAAGCAATCCTGGCGGCTCGGGAGGTAAATCCGAAAATTTCCCTGGTCGCTCAAGTGACGATAGATGAAGACGGAAATTGTCTTGACGGTTCTACTCCGGAGACTTTCACACCCAGGCTCGAGGAATGGGGCGTCGATGTGATTGGTTGCAACTGCAGCGTAGGGCCGGTCGCCATGCTGGAAGCAATCGAGCGAGTTCGTGCGGTCACCTCCCTGCCCCTTGCGGCGCAGCCCAATGCCGGCATACCTCGCTCCGTGGAAGGCCGAAACATTTATTTATGTTCACCGGAATACATGGCCAGTTATGCGCGCAAATTTGTGGCTGCGGGAGTGCGCATGGTTGGTGGTTGTTGCGGATCTACACCCGAACATATCCGCGTCATGAAGTCCGCGCTGCGAGCAAGTGAGGCACGCTCGAAGGTGGTCGCACCCAGCGCATCGGGCGGAGTGGCAACGCCTCTTCCATCGCCTGCCTTGCCAGTGGAAAAACGTTCGCAACTGGGCGCGAAACTTGCCGCGGGCGAATTTCTGACCATGGTGGAGATTGTTCCACCCAAGGGAACGGACATTCGCAAAGAGCTAGAAGGCGCACGCTTCCTTAAATCCGTCGGCGTAGATGGCATCAATATTCCAGACAGTCCCCGGGCTTCGGCGCGGATGAGCAATCAGGCGCTATCACTGCTGGTCCAGCAACAGATAGGTATCGAAGCGGTGCTGCACTATACCTGCCGTGATCGGAACGTGTTGTGCATCCAATCCGATCTGCTGGGCGCGGCCGCGACTGGCATTCGCAACCTAATCTGCATCACTGGTGATCCACCGAAGATGGGCAACTATCCTGACGCGACGGCGGTCTTTGACGTGGATGCCATCGGTCTGGTGAACATCGTGCAAAATCTAAACCGCGGACTGGACATCGGAGGCAATCCCATAGGTGTCGGCACGAGCTTTGTGATCGGCGTGGGCGCCAATCCCGGCGTTCCGAACCTTGACGAAGAAATCCGGCGCTTCGAGTACAAAGTGGAAGCGGGAGCGGAATACGCGGTCACTCAACCCGTATTCGATTTGTCTTTACTGGAGACCTTTCTTCGGCAGATCGAACATTGCCGCATTCCCGTGGTCGCTGGAATCTGGCCGCTGGTGAGCGTGCGCAATGCGGAGTTCATGAAGAACGAGCTTCGCGTCTCGGTGCCGAACTCCATCCTGGATCGCATGGCCCAGGCCAAAACTCCAGAAGCCGCCCGGGAGGAGGGCATCGCCATTGCCCGCGAGATGCTGGTAGCGGTGCACCACATGGTGCAGGGCGCCCAGATCAGCGCTCCTATGGGACGATACGCCTCGGCGGTGGATGTTTTGGAGGCTTTGGGTTCTTCCCGTCCTGCAACTGCCTGATTTCTCGAATCTTTCTACGAATCGATTTTCACTGGACACAGCTTCCATCGAAGTGGTTAGAATGTCCTTAGGAGCGGACGGTTTGGCAAAATTTGAAGATTGTCTTCAGCGGCTGGAGAAAATTGTTCAGGAACTGGAAAAAGGGGAAGTGCCGCTGGAGAAATCCCTGACTTTATTTGAGGAAGGCATGCAGCTTTCCGCCTCTTGCCGCAAGGAATTGGAAGCGGCAGAAGGCAAAGTAGAAATCTTGCTGAAGCAAAACGGTAAGCTCCAGGCCGAACCATTCGAGTCCCTGGCTGAAAAGGCTCCTAGCCGCAAATAAAACGGCTGGCGCCAGCGTCGTCGCAAATTAACGTCTGCGCCGTTATCATTTGTGTGAAGCGGACGCAGCCTGAAACACCGCCGACGGTGAAAATTCAGAGGGAAATATGAAGTCTAGTGTTGTTCTCCTCCAAGGCAACCCGGAAATCGCACAATCTCTAGCCGCTTCGTTGCTCAGTTCATTTCGCTCGGTCCACGCTGTCCGATCAATGGAAGAATTGCGGGCCAGTATTTCGAAACATCGAGCTCGCGTTATCATTTTGGACGTCGAGATGGCCTCGCTAGTCGAAGTCGAAAGCCTTTCGCGTGAGTTTCCGGGACTCAGCGTGGTTTGCACACATCGTCTGGCGGATGAAGAAATGTGGACGGCCGCGTTGAGCGCGGGAGCCTCCGACATCTGCCCGACTTACGATACCCACAGCATCTTGACCGCTGCGTTGCACAATGCACGCCGCACGCGATCGGTTGCCGCCTAAAACAGTGGCCAGCAATCAGTGGTCAGTGCTCAGCAACTGACCACTGAGCACTGACAACTGACAACTTTTGCTTCTTGCTGTCGCGGTCCCATCGTTCTTCAAATCCATGCTGAAGATCACCACATTCCCCCCTTGCTATACTCACCGGACATGCTCGCACAGACCCTGGAGCAAGGACGGCTGTTAACCGATCGGGCGCTGGAGCAACTCCTGCCAGCCGCGAACCAATATCCATCCTCCATTCATCAAGCCATGCGCCACAGCGTGTTTGCCGGAGGAAAACGGCTGCGCCCCATTCTTTGCATAGAGACTAGCCATATGATCGCCGGTTCACTTCCCCCAGGAATCGAAGACCTGGGCGCGGCGTTGGAGATGCTGCACACCTATTCGCTGGTCCACGACGATCTGCCGGCACTCGACAACGACGATTTGCGCCGCGGCCGGCCCACCTGTCATAAAGTCTTCGGAGAGGCAATCGCGATTCTCACCGGCGACGCGCTGCAAACCCAGGCTTATGAAGTTCTCGCCAAGTTAAAGTGTCCTGCTGAATCACGCGTACGCATCATCGAGGAAATCGCTCGCGGAACAGGAACCGTAGATGGGATGATCGGCGGCCAAGTCGTTGACCTGGAGGCTGAACACAGCCAGCCGGATATCAAGATGCTGGAGTATATCCATCGTTCCAAGACGGCCGCGTTGATCAGCGCCAGCGTGGTCAGTGGCGGATTGTATGCAGGGGCTCGCGACCAGGCTATCGCTAAACTACGATCGTTTGGTCAATCGATTGGGCTTGCATTTCAAATCGTGGATGACGTGCTCGACGTCACCCAGACTTCCGAGCAATTAGGCAAAACTGCAGGCAAAGATATTGCCGCGGAAAAGACGACGTATCCCGCCCTATTTGGCGTTGACAAGTCGTTGAAGCAAGCTGACACCCTGGTAGATACGGCGTGCACTTCCCTTGACAGTTTCGGTCCTGCCGCCGATACGCTGAAGGCGCTGGCCCGGTTTCTGGTGGAGCGCAAGAAATGACCGCGATGGCGACTGCGCTCGATATCCTGGCTATCGCGGCACATCGCGACGATGTGGAGCAGACCTGCGGCGGCACGTTATTGAAAATGGCCCAGCGCGGCTACCGCACTGGGATTCTCGATCTCACTCAAGGCGAAATGGGGACGCGCGGCACCGCCCAAGAACGCGCTCGCGAAGCAGCTGAAGCAGCGAAGATCCTGCACGTTTCCTGGCGGCAGGCTCTCGATATTCCAGATGGACGCGTGGAAAACACCTGGGAAAACCGCTTGAAGGTCGCGCGCGTGATTCGCGAGCAGCGCCCCAGAGTGGTCATACTTCCTTACTGGGAAGGCCGGCATCCGGATCATTGCACAACCTCGAAGTTGGGATACGAGGCGTGCTTCCTGGCGGGGTTGGCGAAGCTGGAGGTGGAGCAGACACTCAGCAGTCAGCACTCAGCATTCAGCCAAGTCAAAACTGAAGACGTGGGGACTACTGTAGGCGCCAACGTGAGCGCCACCGTCGGCACCGGCGTGGACCCTACCGTGGAAGGGCACGGCTTCAGCCGTGCCGAGAGGAATCCAGAAGCTGCGGCTTTAGCCGCTGGGGGTCTTTCTGCTCACCGTCCATTCAAGATCATCTACGCCACGCTGTACTATGGCGTTCGTCCAACTTTCGTCGTGGACATCACTGACCAATTCGAAAATCGCTTTCAGTCTCTGATCGCCTATAAATCACAATTCACCGACCAGGAAGCGGGCAAAGACTTCTTCCCTGCCCAAGCCGATATTCATGCACGCACTGAAGCTATGGCCCGTTTCTACGGCATGATGGGCGGTGTCACTTACGCTGAACCTTTTCTGCAAAAAGAAGTCGGATTGGTAGAGGATTTATTGCAGATTCCCGTGAAGTCCATCTGATTTTTGCTTCATCGCTTGATCGCCACTGCCACTCCGTCACGAATGGGCAGGATCGTGGTAAACAAATCGGGCGAACTGTAAAGCAGTCGGTTGAATTCCAGAATAGCTTTAGTAGTGGCCTCAGCAGGATTCTTCTCCGCAACCTTCCCACTCCATAAGACGTTATCTGTAATGAAAAGCCCACCCTTACGGAGCTTGGGCACCGCAAGCCGGAAGACGCGAGGATAGTCTTCTTTGTCGACGTCGTTGAAGATGATGTCGAATTGCTCTTTCTCCTCGGAAAGAAGCTCCAGCGCATCACCAACTCTGATCGTGATGCGATCGGCGACTCCCGCTCGCTCGAAGTAGCGACGGGCCTGCTCGGCATTCTTAGAGTCCCCGTCGGTGTAGATCACGCGTCCGCCTTCACCCAAGGCACGGGCCCACCAAATGGTCGAGTAGCCGATGGCGGAGCCCATCTCGAATATCTTTTTGGCATTACTGATCAAAGCAAGCTGATGCAGAATGCGTCCGACGGCAGGACCTACGATGGGAATTTTTCTTTTCGCACCTTCCGCTTCTATTTCGGTGAGAACCTCGTCACGGGCAGGGAGCAAAGAGTAGAGATAGTCTTCGACGGGGCCAACGGTGATTCCGCCCATGCGCCAGTAAGCATTGCTGTTCGATTGCGCCAATTCAGCTACCCCCAAGGGCTAAAGCCCGTCCCGAATAATCTGACGGCACCCCCTAAAGCCGTGCCCTCCAAAGTCAAAGCCACCGAGCGGGCGCACAGCATGTCGGGGCCGAGTGCTGAGTGCTGAATGCTGACTGCTGAAGGCCACTCAAGATCACAATTCTATGGAGCCTCCCCACTTCTTGCAACGTACCCTATCCATTTCCCTTAGCAGCCCTGGATGTTTAATATAGGCCGCTGTGCCTCAACTGAAAGTTCTAATTTCCCGCGAGCAAATTGCCCAGCGCGTCGCCGAGATGGGCGCAGAGATCACCCGTGACTTTTCCGGCGAGTCAGTGATTTTTGTCGGGGTATTGAAAGGCGCCTCTATTTTTCTGAGCGATCTGGCACGGCATGTTGACCTCGATGCCACGTTCGACTTCATTGGAGTTGCCAGCTACGGTAACCGCCCCTCACCGGCTCAGGAACTCATCAGCGGCTGGGATTCCACGGGTGAAGTACGCTTGACAAAAGACGTTGATCAATCCATGCGAGACAAGAATGTCATCCTGGTCGAGGACATCCTCGACACCGGGCTCACACTTACATACTTGACCAAGGTACTGCTGGCACATCAACCGAAGGCTCTTCGCGTAGCAACGCTTCTCGACAAACCCTCGCGAAGGAAGCAGCCTATGGAAGCAAATTATGTAGGATTCCGCATTCCAGACGAGTTTGTGGTGGGTTACGGCCTGGATTATGCGGAGCGCTACCGAAATTTGCCCGATATTTGTGTGCTGCCCCGCCAAGCCTAGTAACTATTCCCTTCCTCACCCTCTTTTCCTCCACAATCGGGATTTTTCCTTCTCACATCAGAATGAATCGGAGTGGCTGGTATCATTAAGGAACATTGGAATCAGCCGCCGTCCAAACCGATCTTCAATCCAAGATCGAGCCACTTCTGCTCGAGGTGGCCGATGTGGTCAACACCACGCTCGACCTGGACACGACCTTGCGCCGGGTTGCTGAATTGGTGCGTAAAGTATTTGATTATGAGATCTTTGCGATCTTGCTGCTGAATGAAAAAACCCAGGAACTGCGCATTCGTTTTAACGTGGGATACAAGCGCGAACTCGCGGACAAGATTCGGATCAAGATGGGAGAAGGCGTAACCGGCCTTGCGGCGCAGCATCGCGAGGCGATGCTAGTAGGCGATGTTACGACGGACCCACGATATATTTCAGGCGTACCGGATGTGCGTTCCGAACTTGCGGTTCCACTCATTGTCAAGAACAAGGTAATCGGGGTCATTGATATTGAGTCGCCGCAACCGAATCACTTTACCGAGGAGCACAAGCGGTTATTGACCCTGATCGCCTCGCGGATGGCGGTCGGCATTGAGAATGCGCGGCTGTATACCCGCACGACTCGTCAAGCACGTACGCTGTTATTGCTTAACGAGATTGCCCGTGAGCTCACATCCATTCTCAATCTGGATGAACTGCTCAAACGCATTGCCGAATTGCTTAGCCGGCTGATTAATTACCAGATGTTCAGCATTCTCCTCGTAGACCCGACCGGAGAAAAACTCCAGCATCGATTTTCCCTGCGTTTTCAAGAGAACATCCACCTCAAGCACGACATCCCCATTGGCGAGGGAGTTGTCGGTTATGCCGTCCAACAAAAGGAAGTAGTGCTGGTTTCGGATGTGACTAAAGATTCGCATTACATTCTGCTGAACCCGGAAACACGCTCGGAACTAGCGGCGCCCTTGATCTACAAGGACAAAGTAATCGGGGTACTGGACCTGGAGCACACGCGCCGCGGATTCTTCACCGACGACCACAAAAGAACCATCACTACGCTGGCGGCACAAGTCGCGATCGCCATCGAAAATGCGCGGCTATACGAACAGATCGAGCGGCAGGAAAAACGTCTGGAGCGGGATTTGGCGCTAGCCCGAGAGTTGCAATTTCGCCTTCTGCCGCAGGCCCCGCCACATCTTGCCAATCTGGAAGTCGCAGCCAAGTTTTCTCCGGCGCGCGCCATCGGTGGCGACCTGTACGACTTTGTAGATTATTCGTTGTCACGATTTGCCATGGTCATCGGCGATGTGAGCGGCAAAGGCGCTCCGGCCGCGATTTACGCTGCTTTGGTAAGCGGCATTCTACGTTCTCACGCACCCATCGAGCCGGGCCCAGCGGAAATGCTTTCTGCCGTCAACTTCTCCCTCGGAGAACGCCGGATTGAGGGACAATTCGTGTCGATCATCTTTGCCTTGTGGGATGACTCCAACCGGACCCTGCAGGTGGCTAACTCCGGGCTGCCGCGGCCACTTTATTGCCATGATGGCAAGATCGAGGTCATCGAAGCGACCGGACTTCCTCTGGGATTGTTCGATGATGCCGACTACGACGAGTTCACCTTTCACGCCAACCCTGGCGATATGTTTGTGTTCTTCAGCGACGGCATTCTGGATGCACGCAACCAGGCCGGAGACATGTTTGGGCGACGAAGGGTCGAAGAGATCGTCGCCAAGTCTTGTGAGTTCTCCGCCGACTGGGTAGTGGACTCACTGTTCAAGGCCGTCGCCGAACATGCGGCCGGAGTTGAGACTTTTGACGATCAGACCGTGGTTGCAATTAAAGTGAAGAACCCTTCTGGAACACCGCAGTGACCCGCACTGGAAGAACGCTTCGAGCTCGTGCACCCGCTTTTTCCTATCGCGAGAGCAAAAAGGGTCTATTTCGCCGCTCAACTGGCTCAATACTTTGTTGTGAAGACGTGCCTTTGTCCCACCTCGCGGAGCGGTTTGACACTCCCCTATACGTGTATTCCGCGACCGCCATTCGGGAACGCATGCGCATCTTTGAGCATGCCTTCCGGAAGGTTCCCCACACCGTTTGCTTCTCGGTTAAGGCAAATTCCAATCTGGGGATTCTTCGGTTGCTGGCTCAGGTGGGATGCGGCTTCGACATCGTCTCCGGCGGTGAACTGCAACGAGTATTGCGCGTGGATCGGCACGCCGCGAAACAAGTTGTTTTTTCCGGTGTAGGGAAGACGGCAGAGGAGATGACGGCCGCACTGAAAGCCGGGATCATGCTGTTCAACGTCGAAAGTGAATCGGAGTTGTGGGTATTGGCCGAGTCTGCCGCCAGATTGAAGCAAACCGCGAAAATTGCTTTGCGCGTGAATCCCGATGTTCGGGCTGAAACCCATCCGTACATTTCGACCGGCCTGCACCAGCATAAGTTCGGGATCCCGATTTCTGCGTCACGCCGTATCTACGCACAAGCCTCCGGCATACGATCTCTGAAGGTGGCCGGGGTAAGCGTGCATATCGGATCGCAGATCACGAATGTAAAACCCTTCGGCGAGGCCATGCTCCGAGTCGCTGAACTTGTAAGGGAACTCCGGGCAGACGGTCATCGAATCGACTTCGTGGATGCAGGTGGCGGCCTAGGCATCGTTTACGACCAGGGAAACCTCCCCGATTTCGAGGGCTATGTGGCGGACTACGCAGAAGCGGTTCTACGTCCACTGCGCGGGTTGAAGGTACATCTTCTATTGGAGCCTGGCCGGTCGATTCTTGGTCCAGCAGGTGCTTTGCTGACTCGTGTGCTTTACAAGAAAACCAACGGCACCAAAAAGTTTCTGGTGGTCGATGCGGCCATGAACGACCTGCTCCGGCCTTCGCTCTACAACGCTTATCACGAAATCGCCAAAGTTGAATGGAAGGATGGCTCTTCGTTGTCAGAAACCGTGGATGTTGTAGGCCCAATTTGTGAGACGGGAGACTTCTTCGCTCGGGCGCGTGAGCTGCCCAGGAGTGAGGAAGGCGATCTGCTTGCCATTCTAGATGCCGGAGCATACGGGATGGCCCTCGCTTCCAATTACAATTCACGGCCTCGTCCCGCAGAAGTTCTGGTGGATGGCAACTCAGCAAAAGTCATCCGCCGCCGGGAGACAATGGCAGATCTGCTTCGCAACGAGCTATAAGCTAGATGTTTTTTTGCCGGGCATTGGACGCAACGATTCCAGAAAATCGTTTACAGCGCGCAATACTGGCTCGGCTTGCTGGATATATAGTGCGTGCCCGAGCGTCGGGAATCGGACATGAAAGGCATCGGGGACTAATTCCAGTGCACGTTCGACATCGGTGTCGGACATCAGTCCACCGAGCTCAGGATTGGCTTGTAGCAGCAGAGTGGGACAATGGATTTGGCGAAGCAGGTTCTCGCCATCCCACTCCTGAAACGAGGATCGATCGAGCGTCATAGAAAAGGTATCAGGATCGACGCACTCCAAACAGCGCGCCCACCACAATAAATGCGCCTCGTCATTGCCCGGCAGATCGCCGATTGGCACCGATTCGTCCAACCCGGGGACCTTTAACTGAATTCTCGTCAGGCCTTTGGCAATATCTTCAGTGGAACCACCTTTGATGATCAGATCGCGCAAACCTGCGAACAGCCCGGGATACATGCTGTGCTCGAAACTATCGCCGCAAATCATGCTGTCTCCAAGAATTAAGGCACGTACAAGATTCGGATGGCGGGCGGCGATCCACATGCTCACCATTCCACAATGTCATCCGCATACTGCGAAACGCGATAGCCTCGCGTCACATGCATGGACCTGCCGTGACCTCGCAAGTCGGGAGCATAAATATGCCATCGAGGCGCGAGACTAGGAATCAGTGACAGAAAAACTTGCCAGCGCCGGCCGAGCCCGTGCAGAAGAACAAGTGGCGGTCCGGTATCAGCTGTCTTAGCGTAGTTGAGCCTGACTTTCCCGGTATCGAAGATTTGCTCATCGTGGGCCCCGGTCGAAGGAATCACCTCGCATCTCCGTCCGTCGCGTCCCAGGTTATCTTTCCGCCGACAATGGTTTTCAGAACCTTGACGTCGCGGAGTTTGACCGGGTCGATGGAAAAGATGTCATCACTGAGCAGAACCATATCCGCTAGCTTGCCCGGCGTGATGGATCCCTTCTCTTTGTCCTGAAACTCGGCGAAGGCGGAACCCATGGTGTACGCCTGGCCGGCTTCGGCAACCGTCAGCTTCTGCTCGGGAAACCAGCCCTGAGGATTCTTGCCATCCAGCGTGGCACGGGTAACCGCAGCATAGATGGTAAGCATTGGATTTAGCGGAGCGACATTCCAATCCGTACCCAGTGCGAGCCGCACGCCGTGATCAAGAAAGGTGCGGAATGCGTACGTACGGCTGGCCCGATCATGCCCGATGCGCTTCTCAGCCCAACGCCCGTCGTCAATGGCGTGGTACGGTTGAACTGATGCGATGACATTCAGTTTGGCAAAGCGATCGAAGTCTTTGGCGGCCATGTGTTGAGCGTGCTCGATTCGGAAGCGGCGGTCGGCATCGCCATGAGACCGGGAAATCTCACCATAGAGATCGAGAATCATCGAAATGGCCTGGTCGCCGATGGCATGAGTACAGAGCTGCAGGCCGGCAGCATCGGCTTTCATCATGCGGTCGCGCATGAGAGAAAGAGGCTGCATTTCCTCGGAGAGCAGACCATGATTAGCCGGCTGATCGTTGAAGGGTTCGAAGAAATATGCGGTGGCAGACCCGAGCGAGCCGTCGGCATAGGATTTGAGCGCACCGATGCGCAGATAGGGGCCGCCAAAGGCTCGTCCAATACCCAGCTTCGCCTGGTCGTCCACATGGGCGATCAGTGGCGCCGCATAAATTCGTGTCGTCAGCTCGCCACGCCGCAGGAACTCGGAATACATTGCGATGTCGTCGTACTCCGGATTCATGTCCTGCACACTGGTGACGCCAAGCGACGCAGCGTGCGCCAGAGCACGTTTCACAGCTAGCCGCCGCTGATCGGGTGACAGCGACGGGATGACTTTATAGATGTAATCCATGGCCGCGTCTTTGAAAGCGCCGGTGGGATTCCCCTGCGCATCGCGGACAACGGTGCCTCCCGGCGGATCCGGGGTCTTGGAAGTGACTCTCGCGAGTCGCAACGCGGCTGAGTTTGCCAAGGCCATGTGGCCGTCGTACCGATTCACGAAAACAGGAGTGTTGGCAGTAGCAGGATCAATCAGCTCTTTGGTTGGAAGTTGAGCTGGCGTCCACTTTGTCTCGTCCCAGTCACCTCCCTGGATCCACTGGCCCTTTGAAGTCTTCTTGGCCTGCTCGCCGATTCTGAGCGCAAATTCTTCGGGTGTTTTGGCGTCATTGAGCTGGACATTGTCGAGTTGCAAGCCCCCACTGACAAAGTGAACGTGCGCATCGTTGAAGCCCGGCAACAGCAGTTTTCCTTCAGCATCAATTACTCGGGTTTTAGCGTCGCGCCAGGCTTCTATCTGGGAGTTTGATCCAACCGCCACGATGCGCTCACCCAAAACTGCAACTGCTTGGGCTGTTGGATGGTTCTTGTCCGACGTCCAAACCTTGGAATTAACAACGATAAGGTCCGCAGCGGGCCGGGATTGCGCCAACGCGCTTGCCAGGAGAACTGGAACGCAAAGAAACCAAAACCTGCGAAGAATGATTTTCATGGTCGTAGTGGGTTAGCGACGGCTCGTCAGCGAAGTCGTTCCATCTTTTGGCAGCAATCTATCTTTGTCCCCATTTCAGTTTGGCGCGCAGCACATCGAAGAAAGATCCGTGGGTATGGAGCAACTTCACTTGATGTTCGGATTTTCGACAATGAACCCGGTCCCCATCAAACATAGGCATGCCGATCTGGCCGTCGACGCTCAAATAGGCTTCGTCCTCTCCGGTTTTAACCACGATCTCGATTTGCGCCGTGTCGCGAACCACTAAAGGGCGATGGGTCAAAGAGTGCGCGGAGACGGGTGTAATCACAAAAACGTCGACCGACGGCATCAAGATAGGGCCTCCCGCGGCAAGTGAATACGCGGTAGAGCCGGTCGGCGTAGAGACAATGAGACTGTCTGCCTGGTAACTGGAGACAAAGACTTGATCGATAAAGACGTCGCAATGATTTAAACGGGCGACGGTTCCCTTGCCGACTACGATGTCATTCAGCGCGTCGTATCGAGCTACAAGTGAACCTTTGCGGATAATCTCGCAATGCACCATTGACCGCGTTTCTGCCTGGCAACAACCCTCTTCGATCTCTTGCAGGGTCGTATAAAGATCTGGCAATGGCACTTCGGTCAGGAATCCTAGCGAACCCAGGTTGACTCCCAACACTGGAATCCCCGCCTTGGCAACCGCCCTGGCCGCAGCGAGAAGAGTTCCATCCCCGCCGAGCACAACGACAAAACTCAAGCGGCGGGAGGCGATTTCGTCCCGTGGCAGGACATCCACTCCGCTGGCGTAAGGCTCGGTCTCAGGATCGACCACTACCGAGTATTTGTGCTTCTGCAACCACTGAACGAGTTCTGGCACAACCCCCGCTAGTTCCGGCTTGCCCGGCTTGGAGATGATGGCGGCGGCCTTCTTCCGAGGAGACGACAAATTCCCGCTTCGCATAAGTCGAAAACGAATTGTACCGAAAATCGAAGGTGCCCCGTTCAAGCTCAGCTTGGGCGGGGTTGTTGCCGGCACATCTGGAAGGGTGCGAAAACTTCTGATTTTTGCTACATCCGTAAACGGGGAGACTAAAAGCCCCGCCCAACCTGAGCTTGAACGGGGCACCCTCAAGAGTTAGAACGGATGCTAGCGCGGTCCAGCCCGTGATCTCGACTATCAGAACCTACCGTAGAGCAAAAATTCGCGATTCCCTTCTGCTCCGAGAATTGGGGACTCGATCACATCGGTGTGAGCGCAGTTCAGCGAGATGAGAGCTTCCCGGATTTTTTCAACGGCCGCGGCCTGCGCCGCCACATCGCGCACGATACCGCCCTTCCCTACCTGCTCGCGGCCGACTTCAAATTGAGGCTTGACTAATATCACAGTCTGGCGTCCTTCACGTTCCGCAGGAGATTCCGAAAAAGCTGATGTGAAAACCGCAGGGAGAACCAAGGCTGCGGAAATGAACGAGACATCGATCGCCACCAGATCCACTGTCTCTCCCAACTGTTCCCGGGTCAGGTAACGGGCGTTGGTTTTCTCCAACAAGCGAACGCGAGGATCCTGTCGCAAGCGAAAATCGATCTGGCCGTGACCTGTATCTACCGCGATGACGCGGGTTGCTCCTTGCTGTAGCAAGCAGTCGGTAAAGCCTCCGGTCGAGGCACCGACATCCAGACAAATTTTTCCCGCGACATCGACATGCCAATGCCCGAGCGCTTTCTCAAGCTTCAGGCCTCCACGCCCAACGTATTTGAGATGCTCGCCTAGAAGCCGCACCTCGCAATCCGGATCCACGGCGGCACCGGCTTTTTCTACCTTTTGGCCATTGACTAAGACCTTGCCCGCCAGAATTTGCGCCTGCGCCCGCTCGCGTGAGGTGGCGAGGCCGCGTTCCAGAAGCAATTTATCGAGTCTGAGTTTCAATCGTGGTCCGGTCCCGGCAGATGCAGTGTTGCCCCCCACTTAAGTGCCAGCCCCCGAGCGGTGCAAGGTGCAGAACTCCCTTTGGATTTGCCTATTTACGACTACAGTTTCCAGTTTTTCCACAGCATTTTGCACCTTTGTGTTGAAAAGCCCTACCGCACTGCGACAGGCGTAAAAAATGACAGCCGCCTGCGGGCGGCTGGACTTTTGAACATCCAAAAAAGTTAACCGGCGACTTCCTCCAGCAATCTTTGATCAATATCGAAGTTGGAATGGACGTTCTGCACGTCGTCGTGTTCTTCCAGAGCTTCCACCAACCGTATCATCTGAGTGGCCTGCTGTCCTTCGAGCTTAATGTAGTTCTGTGGAATCATCGCCACGCTCGACGAAGTAGGTGTGATGCCGGCTTTCTTCACCGCCTCCAACACCGCCTCGTAAACAGAAGGCTCGGTCAGGACTTCCCAGTTCTCGCCATCATCGCGAAGATCATCCGCCCCAGCCTCGAGAACAATGCCCATCAAATCGTCTTCCTTGGTCGCTGTTTTTGGAATGACTATGTCGCCCTTCTTGTGAAACATCCAGGAGACCGCTCCAGCCTCAGCCATGTTGCCGCTATTTTTACCGAAGACATGCCGGATTTCGCTGACGGTTCGGTTACGATTGTCGGTATTGATGTCGAGTAGGACGGCCACTCCACCCGGGCCGTAGCCCTCCAGCGAAAATTCTTCGTATGTCGCGCCCGGCAATTCGCCCGTGCCGCGCTGGATAGCCCGTTTAATGTTGTCCGCGGGCATATTCTCGGCTTTGGCTGCCACGATCGCGCCCCGCAATCTCGGATTAGTGTCAGGATCGCCGCCGTTTTTGGCGGCAATGCTGATTTCCTTGATCAGGCGAGTAAAAATCTTGCCACGCTTGGCGTCGAGCGCGCCCTTTTTATGCTTGATTGTGGCCCATTTAGAATGGCCGGACATGTGGATACCTCGAATCTAAAGAACGTTGATGGCGCAGGATTCGCCCGTATAGGAGATCACTGATTTGCCTCAAAAGCGAGCAGGCGAATGCAAATTATAGCACGCCGAAACAATCGAACTGATTGTTTGACAAGACGCTGGAAGTGCAAGCAACCGCTATGCGACAGCCTAGACCTTGGGTCCAGCAGTAATTTCCTTCTGCTGTCGAGCCTTATACGCATACAGGATGGCGAGCAGGGGGGGCGAGAGTAATACACCCCAGAACGGGATCAAGATTCCCAGCACAATCGGCGTGAAAATTGACGCCCATATGGGAACCTTAGCCATCCGCTTCATGATGTAGGGTTGCAGGAAAAACCCATCGATCATCACGATCACAGCGTACAGAATCAGTACATAGAGCGGGTGCTCCCAATCGCCCCACGAAAGGGTGGCGGCAAGAACCGGACCAACCATTCCTAGGACAGCCCCCAAATGTGGCACGAACTGCAAGACCGCCGCGAGAAGCGCCCAGAATAGCGCCCATGGCTCATGAAGCAAGTAGAGTCCTATCAACCACAGGATGCCGACAGCGAGAGAATCCTGAAACTGGGCAACGATCCAGTTCTTCAGGGCGTCGCCCGTAACGTGAAAGTGATCCTTCAAATCCATTGCTCAGTCCAATTCGACAACTTGCCCAATCTACTTTTTGATCTTACCGTGTAAACCTCGTCGCGTGGGAGTCGTCCATATCGATAGCACCCAATGCCCTGGGAGAAAAGGCGATTGGAAACGGTCCTGACATCACCCTTGAGTGCGGCTGCGGAAGAACCTGTGCAGGGGATTTCGTCAGCAAAGTTCGACGAGATTATCCGTCAGCATCAACGGCGTATATACCGCATAATCCTGATGTTGGTGAAGGACGTGGACACGGCAGGCACTCTGACTCAAGAATGCTTCCTTCGAGCCTATCGCCACCGCAACAGCTTCCGCGGCGAGTGCACGATTGAGACCTGGCTTCTGCGAATTGCAGTAAACCTGGTTCGCGATCACGGCAAGAACCGGCGTCTCTCGTTCTGGAGAAAGCTGGTCGGCCTGGAAGAGAACGGAACAAACCTGCATGAGCGAGTGGCTACAACCCAACCTTCCGCGGAACGAGTCCTTCTGGCGCGCGAAGAGTTGGAGGCAGTTTGGACCGCGGCTGCTTCCCTTTCACAGCAGCAGCGTGCGGTATTTCTTCTGCGGTTTGCGGAAGAAATGCCGTTAGCTGAAATCGCCGATGTTCTCGGACTGAAAGTTGGCAGCGTCAAAGCGCAGTTGTTTCGTGCGTTGGGAAAAGTGCGCGGCGCGCTGAAGGAGCAAAAATCGCGATGAAACAACATTTAAGCGACGAGGAGTTATCGGAGTTGCTGCTCGCGCCCCAAGCGTCCAATGCTCACTTGGCGACCTGTGCGTCATGCCGCGCCGAACAGGAGCTCATGCGTCGCGTTCTGGGAGAACTGCCTTCGCTTGTCCGCGTCGTAGCGCAGAAAACTGACTCGTTTTTTGAGAAGCAAAGAACGGCAATCTGGACCGAGATCGTGACGCTGCAACCTCGCAAGGAATTTCCGGTTCTAGCCTGGGCATTGGGAGCAGCCGTCCTTGTAGTCGCCGGCCTACTGTTGAGCATTGCTCCTGCTCCCGTCCGCACCCGAGCAGAGGCCGACCCGGATCACGAATTGATGATCCAGCTAGAGCGAACACTTCAAAGTGAAGTGCCCCAGGCACTGGAGCCTGCCGCCCTGTTGGCTCGGGAAATCACGCAGAATTCTCGACCGAATTCTTCTTCCCCGGTTCGAAAAAAAGAGAGCAGTCATGAAAACTAGCAGTCTGCTAATGTTCATCCTATTGTCCACTATTTGGCCGCAAGCCCAGGTAACACAAGCTCCAACCGTGTCCACGCGTGCAGGCGCGGCTCCCAAAGCTGGGATTATTTATCGCCGTGAATTGGGGAAATGGTGGCAAAACTCGGATGTGGCAAAGAAGCTGCAGCTCAGCAGTGGACAAACTACTCAATTGGACCAGATATTCTACGATCATCGATTGAAGCTGATGGACTATGGCGCGGATATGGAAAAAGAAGATTTGAAACTCCAGACCCTGCTCGACGCGGACGTCCCCAACGAGGGTCAAATCGATACCCAGGTTGACCAAGTCCTCTCTGCACGAGGCAAGCTGGAACGCGAATTCACCATGATGAACTTGGATCTCCGCAAAGTCCTTTCGCTGGAGCAGTGGCGTCAATTGAAATCCCTGCGCGGTGAGGCCGGAGGGTTTGGAGATCGCATATTCTTTCGAAACGCGCTTCCGCCCGGCGCAGTTCCTCTGGCGCCACCGCCACCGGGTTTCTCTCCGGGGTTGCCCATGCCGCCGCCACCTCCGAATGAAATGTTTTGAAAGCTGCCCGCACATGCCATACGGTTCGTGAGCTATACGGGGCACCTTCTTTTTCTCGTGCTAAACTTTGATGAAAGGAGCGCAATGAAATTCGGTGTCATCATCTTCCCCGGTTCTAACTGCGACCATGACGCGTTCTGGACTATCCAGCAGGTAGCTAAGCAACCGGTCACGTTTCTGTGGCACGAATCCCATGACCTGGAAAACTGCGACGCGATCATCATTCCCGGAGGCTTTGCCTTTGGCGACTATTTGCGGACAGGCGCAATTGCCAAATTCTCTCCGATGATGGAGTCAGTCGGAAAATTCGCCGCCAGTGGCGGACTGGTTCTGGGGATCTGTAATGGTTTCCAGATTCTATGTGAGTCAGGACTGCTGCCAGGCGCACTCATGCGCAACGTGAGCCTTAAGTACGTCTGCAAGCCAGTCCACGTACGTGTGGAAAATGCCAGCACACCTTTTACCAGTGGCTGTCGCGAAGGGGAAGTTTTAACCATTCCCATCGGCCACATGGAGGGCAATTATTTCTGCGATGAGACGACTCTCGACGAATTGCGGCGCGACCGACGAATTGTGTTTCGGTATTCAACCGCTTCCGGAGAAATCACGCCCGAGGCCAATCCCAATGGATCGCTCGACAATATCGCCGGCATCTGTAACCTCGGCCGAAATGTGTTGGGCATGATGCCTCATCCAGAGCGCGCCAGCGAGTCGGAACTGGGCGGTACCGAAGGTTTCAAGATTTTTGAATCGTTAGTGGGCGCGATGGCCGAGAAATAGTTCCTGATTCTCACTCGATTCTTTCAGTCTCAGGTTGATGCATTGCCTGAGGCTTTCTGCTACGCTGCAACTCTTTCTTCTAACATGATTCACTTTGGAATTCTTGGTTAGTCAGGGGAAGGCACAGGAATCCGCGCAGGAATGGAAGATCCCGTTCGCCTTCGATTCAGCCGAAGCTTTATGCCGTTCGCCCGAAGTGGACGCAGTGTTTGTCACCACCCCAAATTCCTGTCATCTACAGGATGTTCTCTTAGCCATCGAATGTGGCAAACCTGTGCTGTGCGAAAAACCTATGGCAATGAACGCCGATGAGTGCCGACGCCTGGTGGTGGCTGCACGAAAAGCTAACCTTTTGCTTGGAGTGGCTCAGGTGTTCCGCTTCGAGAACAGTACCGCACGGTTTATGAAACGAGTAGCCGCGGGACAAATCGGCAAACCCATTTTCGCGCGCTCGGAGTTTTCGTTCCCCGCCGCACAAGGCCATGCCCGCAAATGGATCAATGATCTCTCCGTGGCTGGTGGTGGACCCATCGCCGACGTTGGTGTGCATTGTATCGATACTCTACGTTACATCTTGCAGGACGAAGTCGTACGCGTCAGCGGGCGCGGACTGTTTGACAATAACTCCGGCGAGATGGAAGCCGCGGCCACGTTGACGCTGGAGTTCTCAAGGGGAACTCTGGCATCGGTGATGGTCTCTTTTCGTGCGGAATATCGAACCCCAATCGAAGTAGTGGGAGAAACTGGCGTGCTGCGGGCAGATGACGCTCTTAACGTTGAGAAACTGATCAATGTCGAACTGCTGCGCGCTGGCGCGGTTGTCGAAACAGAAACATTGTCTAATCGGTTAGCCTATGCGCGACAGGTAGATGAGTTTGCTGCAGCCGTCGAAGGCAAGTCGGAATTCCCCGTTCCCGGCGAGGAAGGTTGGCAGAACCAGATCATTCTGGACGCGGCCTATCGCAGCTTACAGAGTGGCAAGATGGAAGAAGTGAGGTCAGTAGTTAGTGGTCAGTGATCAGTGGTCAGAAGCGAGTTTATCTTTCTCTCCTCACCGCCGACCATTCCTTGTGCTGGAGTAGTGGGCGCAATTCCTCTTGCCTGCACGATAGCCCAGTGCCACTCCTGATCAGCGCTCGGAGCTGTATCCAAACTTCCCTGGAACACTGTGGTGGTAAGCGGTGCTGCCGCAGCTTTCAAGTGGTAGAGCACGGTTACATCCGGCCGCTTCTCCGGGGACACGATACCTTCTCCGGCAGCCGGAACCAGCTTTGCCGGACCGATGTCGGCGGTGGTCAAGTCGCGTGGGCGCAAAATCGTAAGGGCTACGGTGATTTCTCGGAGGTCCCACGCACTGCCGTTGTGAACGGAAACCTGCAGGCGATCCCCGTCAATGATGGCAGGGCCTTCGAGCTTGACCAATTCACTGTCCGGAAGATCGCGTGCAGCGAACGGAGCGGACACTAACGAAGTAGCTTGTGCGCTGAAAGAAAGACTGCACGTCCCGTCTGGCGAAGACACCTGAAAGCTCTTCCCCGAGCTGTCGAATGAAAATAGCAAGCCGCCGGCGAGTTTCCGTGCCTGCACCTCGTCCATGACTTGCAACAGATTGTCGTTGTCAATCAGAGTTCGGGCCGGAGCGCCATGGCTTTTCCGGTAGGAACGTGCCAGGTCCCCGAGCGAGACATCGTTGCCATCAGACTGAGCGGCGACCCCGAGGGGAAGCGATAGTCCGACCAATAAAACACACAATGGTGAATAGAGCTTGCAGTTCATTTTGAAGTTAGGGCGCCACACCATTCTGCCGCAAGCGGCGCGACAGGCATACTCATCTAATCGACAAGCATTCACTTAATCACTGGGTAGCGCCGGCGTCCCCGCCGGCTGTTGGCTGGGACATAGCCGCCCAATTGCCGGCGGGGACGCTGGCGCTACCGGAGGATCCTGTAAGAATTGTAATCACTGCGAAGACGAGAATGTGCCGGGCAGCACAAACGTTGGTAACTGAACCCAAGCAATGAATTCGAGTGAACCTGGGCGCGCGGAGACGGAGCGGCACGCAACGGGATTCCGCACGCCCAGCTAGTCCACTTTCCTTATAGAAGGCCTGACGAACGGAAACGGTTGACCGGATCAGCTATCAGCATTGCTTCCCGCCTGAAGATCCAGCGGGCCACCGCGAAGCCCAACGCTGCATAGCACAGATGAAGCATCTTCATAGCCCACCCCATGTTGTTAGATGCGTTCACACCCTAGGGGAGGCCAAAGGGCCAATCTACCCGCTCAACGTATCAAGCGCACACCAGTAGGTCAATGCACTAAGGTGCTATCCAAATAGCACTGAGGTAATAGCCAGTCACGGCCTTCTAGCGGGAGCCCGGGACCAGGGTGTCCTTTGGCTCCGGCACTGAACTCGCACCTCCGGGGGCGGAGGACTTATGGCCATGGAAGAAGAGCAAATGAATGAAGAACATCACAACCAGCACAGCGCCAAATGTGCAGACAATTGCAGCCCCCGTCGGCAGGTCCATCAAGACCGAGAAATAGACCCCCAGAGCAGACACCAGAGTGCCCATGGTCCAGCCAATCGCCAGGCGGCGTCCCACACGATCGGCAAAAAGCATGGCACCCACTGAGGGCACGATGAGGTAACAGAAGACCAGAAGGACGCCGGCAATTGCCACCGATGACGTGACTACGAAGCCAAATGAGGCATAGAACAGAAAATCCCAGAAGCGAATACTCATGCCTCTGGCCTCGGCTTCGGCGGGGTTGGTAGAAATCAGCAGAAACTTGTGACGGAAGAGGTAATGGAAAATGCCAATAGCACCGTACAGAATGGCAGTCTTGATCACCTCGTGCCTATCCACGGCGAGAATGTTGCCGACCAGCATGTCTTTGAGGTGCTCAGTTTCCCCCGTGGCTTTGCTCATGGCCAAGATGGCAGCAGCCGACGCTACAGCGTAGGCAATACCGATGAAAGCTTCCTGCGGAATATGTCCCCTGCGAGTACGCGCGAACGCGAAAATAGCCGCCCCAATGAAGGTGAAGGCCAAGCTAAGCCAATAGGCCCCCTGTCCGTGGGGATCCATGCCGATGAGGATCGCGATGGTGGCGCCCAATGCCGCAATCTGAGCCAGCGCCAGATCAACGAAGATTACGCCGCGCTCCACCACGTGCACGCCCAAGTAGGCGTGGATTCCGGTCAGAATCAGGCTGGCCACAAATGGCCAAACTAAAAATGGAAGAATCTCCATGTCGCTCCTTTATCTACTGAGTCGCCTGGAAAGCCTTGGTCAGCAAAGCAATATCGTAATCAAAAAGTTTGAAGTAGTCGGTCACATCCTTCTCTCCACCTACGGATGGCAAATACTTCACCACTTGGGCTCCGGTTTGAGCGGCAATGCTGTTCGGCGTCTTCAGATCGAAGTAGGGCTCCACCATGACGATCTTGCAATTCTCGCGCTTCATCAGTCCGATGAGTTCAATTGTGTGGCTGGGCGTAGGAGGAATGCCGGGGCGTGGCTCGACGTAGCCGATTACGTTCAGTCCGAAGTGCTTGGCAAAGTTGGGAAGCGAATTGTGATAGGTGACGACTTTGCGCCCGTGGTACGGCTTCATGTCGGCATCCCATTTTTGCTCGGCCGTAGTTAGACGCTTATCGAAATCCTGAAATTTTTCCTGGAAATAACCGGCGTCCGCGGGATCCAGCTCACCGAGTTTGCCGGCTATACCCTTAGCTACGCGGCGTCCATTTTCCGGATCGAGCCAATAGTGCGGATTTCCCAGAGGATGAACGTCTCCCATAGCACGGGTAACCGGCCCGGTTGGGATATCGAGAATCTCAGCGAACTGGGAAGCGTCCAGATAGCCGTTCGCGCCTACCTGAATTCTGGGATTGCCGCTCTGCGTAATCAGTGGCGGCAGCCAGCCGATTTCTAATTGCAATCCGACGGTGACCAGCAGATCAGCCTGGCGTAATTTCAGCAGGAAGCTTGGCTTGGCCTCGACGAAGTGAGGATCTTGGTAACCCTTGGCGATCGACTCCACCGTGACTCGGTCGCCACCAACCTCCTGGGTCAGCGCAGCCATGTCGGTGGTCGAGGTTACGACGTTCAGCTTTTTTGCCTGCGCTGGCGCAGTCGAAAAAATGGCTCCGAGCGCCAGTAAAACCACGAAGCCGAATCTGATTCGCATATTCTTCATTCTCCTAGAAAGGATGGGCTCCGTGCGCCCCTAACGAGAAAATTACCTGCATAAACAATTCATTGGCACTGATGTTATCCGCGTAGCTGGTGTGGCGGTATTGGCCGCGAATCTGACTGAACTCGCTGGGCCAATAAGTCAGTACCAGCGAACCTCCCTTATCCGTAAGGTTGGCAAACCGGCTGCGGTCGGATAGATCATAGCGTCCCCCCAGGAACCACCGCCGTCCCAGCTGATAGTCGGCTGAAGTATAAAAACCGAACGCTCGTTGCTCAGTTGGAACCTGCTGTCGCTGGCTCCAGATAAACTCGCCGCGGCCAACAAAGGAATGATAGATGGAGCGTCTTAGCGGCTTCCATCGCAGGGTAGCGTCTATCCCGTAAAGCTGAGTCAGGAAATCGGTGCCAAGTTCATTGTGTCCGCGCGCATAAGAAAGGCCAATATCGATGTTGGTTGATTCGTTGATGTCTGCGTAGCTCCGCAAGTGGGCCACGGCGCTGACGTCACTATCACGTGAGGCGTGAAACACGGGGCTGTCATCGGTTCCGGAATCTCCGCGAAAAACCTGGCCAGTCGCCTCAAGGAATAAGCCTTTGGGAGCTGGAATAATGCGCGAAATTGAAACGCCGGCATCGTCGATACCGTCTTCCCCACCGACCAAATTATTCGTGACCAGCGGTCTATCTACCCAAGGCAGGACATGATTGTGCATCATATTGACCTTGCCAAAAGCAGAACGCATTTTCCCCACTCTGGCCACGATGCCGGCCGGCAATGCGGTGAATGTGATGTAGCCCTCTTCGAGGTTCACGCCCGACTCACCGAAAGAAATGAAAAAGTCGCCACGTGCGTACGGATCGATGATGGCCTGAAATCCGACCTCGGATTCATGCATCTCGAGCGACGGAGTTGGTTGCACCGAATTGCCGCCGGCCTTGCCGATGAAATCTCCAATCACGCTGATGTCGGGGTTCAGGGCCTTCGCCGAGGCAGAGGCGCCACCGTAAACCGGTAAAGCCCCGGGGGCGACGGGAGGCGCTTCCGCGGGCGTGGGGGCTGGCGGTGGTACGGCCACCTGCGCTTGGGCCGCTGTCGGACCCGAAACTGCAGCAGGTTGGGCGGGAGCGGCCGCTGACGTGGCCTTTAACATGCGCACTTGGCCTTCCAGCGCGATGATGCGCTCTTCCAAATCTTTGATTCCATCTTGCGACAGTACAAACGGACTGCTTACGCGCCCGAAAAAATGTAAAAGTGATTGAAGATGACTAATAGGTTGGAGGGGGACGAACGTACAACTGGAAGGATGCCAGTAGGAGACGAGGTTTCATCCAACGAAATCTTACGCGCGATCTAACCCGCAGATTGGAAAAACATGCGGCAAACAGCACCGCCGCCGTGGCTGGCTGAGCCATCAGGCAAGTTAGGCAAAGTGTCGCACTGGAAGAATCCGAACGAGACTCCACTGAGTTCCTGGTATCTAAGTGAGAACCGCAGAGGTGGGTCGCCTGGGCAATGGTAGCCATCACCAAGATGGCAAGGCACAGCCAAGCCAACCATTTCGGTTGTCGGAGGCAATGATTCACAGTTCCTTGCCAGTTAGATGCAGCAATACCGCTGCATGTGGGGCTCGTTCCGGAATGTCCGTGATTCAAGCCGCCACTTTCACTTAGATCCTAGCGAGGCCCTGCTCCCCCCGCCCCAGTACTTTCCGTGACTGGCACCACGATCGCCTGGATGTTCTGTCCGGCAACCATTTTCTGAAACGCCGCTAAGTCGTTCTTCTGTATATCCGTCCATCGGGCGAGGCTAGCCTCAGATTGCTTTTTCAGTTTGTCAAATATTCGATACGCAGCCTCGGTGGGAGCAGAATCGCTTCCGTCACCGACGGCCAGAGCGAGAAATGCCAGCTTGCTGTCCACCTTTTGCGGATAGGCGAGTGAATCTTCGTTCGCCTTGATCTTGACCTGAATCAAATCGTCACGAAGGGAAGCTAGCTTTTGATCCAATGCAGACGCTGATGCCACAACTGGTTTGGTATTGGCGTTGTCAGGCAAACGCTTCTTTAATCCATTCACCTGGAGACGAACATCCTCAACCTGGTTGACTGTGTCATAAACCTGGCTGAGCTGGTCACGAATCTGTATTAAAAGATCGAACTCTTTTTGCAAATCTGCCTGCGAAACGTTCACCCGCGGATCAAGTTTCAGTTCCATGCGAACTGTCTGGCTCTTGCCGTCGACGGTAAAACGTACCTGATATTTTCCGGGCATGGCCATTGGCCCACGGCTGCCGTCTCTGTATTCGAACAAGTAGTAGTCAGGCACGCGACTGGCGCCCTGATAGCGCAAATCCCAGACGAAGCGATTCAATCCGGCTTCTGGCTTGATCTCTTTCTCGGGCTTCTTGTCCTCGGGGTCCAAGGGTTCGTCCAAGTCTTGAGTTTTGTTGCTGGAATATTTGCGCACCACATTTCCGGCGGCGTCGAGGATCTCAATGACGGTTTCTCCTTTGGGTGCTTCCTTAAGAGAGTAGTAGATCACCGCGCCGGGTGGCGGATTCTGCCCCACCAGCACGGGCTTGGGTGGATCCTCCACGTTGTGCATGCGATAAGCAGTGGATGGCGTGTAAAGATGGGCATCTTGCTTGGGAAACTCATCGCCGAATTGTCGCAGCGGCGAAACATCATCAAGGATCCAGAACGACCGTCCATGCGTGGCGAGCACGAGATCGTCATTTTTGACCACCAGGTCATGGATTGGTGTGGTCGGAAGATTGAGCTGCAATGAACGCCAATCTGTCCCATCGTTGAAAGAGACATAAACTCCAGTTTCAGTGCCGGCGTAGAGCAAGCCGCGTTTTTTGGGATCTTCCCGGACAGCACGCACGAACGTAGTTTTCGGAATGCCTTTCGTGATTTTTGTCCAACTCTTGCCATAGTCTCCAGTCTTGTAGATATACGGACGATAGTCGTCGAGTTGATGTCGGTCTATTGCGACATATGCGGTCCCGGCATCATGCGGTGAAGCGTCGATCAGGCTGACGCGACTCCACTCCGGCAAGTCCTTTGGCGTGACATTGGCCCAGTTCTTGCCGCCATCCCGCGTAACGTGAATCAGACCATCGTCGGTGCCTGCCCAGATGAGATCTTTTGTCACCGGCGACTCGGCGACCGCGAAGATGGTGTCGTAGTACTCGGTTCCGGTGTCGTCAATATTGATGGGACCGCCTGACGGCTGTTGCTTGCTCTTATCATTGCGAGTCAGATCTGGGCTTATCGCCGCCCAGTGCATCCCTCCATCCGTGGTCTTAAACAAGCGTTCCCCGGCGTGATAAAGCGTGTTTGGATCGTGTGGTGAGATCAGGATTGGGGCCGTCCACTGAAACCGGTGTTCGAGGTTGGCAGCGCCTGCGCCGTCACTCAAATCCGGCGTAATCGTAATGTTTTTGAGCTGGCCATTGCGCTTGTCGTAGCGCGTAATGACGCCTTCATAGTCTCCGGCATACACAATATTTGGATCGGGAGGATAAGGTGCAATGTAGCCAGCTTCCCCGCCGCCAACCGGATACCAGTTGGAGTGATCGATTGCGCCATTGTCGCTGCGGCTGGCAATCGCGATGGTGCTGTTGTCTTGCTGCGCTCCATAGACGTAGTACGGAGTTCGAGTATCGGTAATGACGTGATAGAACTGCGCGGTTGGTTGATTGTCCTCCCGGGTCCAAGTCTTTCCGCCATCTAGGCTCACGGTTGCTCCGCCATCATTGGAGGCAATCATGCGCCGCGAATTTCTCGGATCAATCCACAAGCCGTGATTGTCGCCATGCGGCACTTTGACTTTGTTGAAGTCGCGTCCACCGTCAGTGGACTTGTAGAAATCCACATTCATTATGTAGACAGTGTCCGCTTCCTGCGGATCGGCAACGATGTGCATGTAGTACCAGGCACGCTGCTGGATGGAACGGCCCTCATTCACCGCTTGCCAGGTCTCGCCTCCGTCATCGGAGCGATAGAGGCCGCCTTCATGAGCTTCAATCAGCGCATACACGCGATCAGAATTGGCTGCTGCCGCAACCCCGATGCGGCCGTAGGGTTCTTTGGGCAGCCCATGCTCTTCAAGCCGTTTCCAGGTAGTGCCACCATCGTTGGAGCGATAGAGACCGCTTCCCGGCCCTCCACTGGAAAGACTCCAGGGCGTGCGTCGGGTCTGCCACAAGGAAGCGAAAAGGATATTTGGATTATGCGGATCGAAGGCGATATCAATTCCGCCGGTGTTCTCGTCTTTATAAAGCACTTTCTCCCAAGTCTTGCCACCATCCATGGTGCGAAAGATGCCGCGCTCTGCATTGGGCCCGAACGGATGACCTAACGCCGCCACATAGAGGATGTCTGGATTTCTGGGATGAACAATCAGTTTTCCGATGGCGCGCGTATCCCGCAGGCCGACGTTCTTCCACGTCTTGCCACCGTCGAGAGTCTTGTAAACCCCATCACCATGCGAAATGTTGCCACGAATGCAAGCCTCCCCCGTGCCGACATAGACGATGTTGGGCTCCGAGGGCGATACAGCCAGGCTGCCAATGCTCCCAACAGCTTCCTTGTCAAAGAGAGAGGTCCAAGTCATGGCGCCGTCGGTCGATTTCCAAACTCCACCGCCCGTCGAGCCGAAATAATAGGTGTTTAGATCCCCGGGGATGCCGGACGCTGTCAGTGATCGCCCTCCGCGGAAGGGACCGATGGGGCGGTATTTCAATCCCTTGAAGACAGGATCTTCCTTTTTGGCGGGTGCAGCGATGTTCTGCGTGGCGGCGTTTGGAGCGGGCGACACCTGTTCGGTAGGTTTCCTCTCTCGTTCTGTCTTGCTCTGGGCGAAACGGAGACCTATCGCGCACAAGAACATCGGCATGACCAGCCACGCCGTTCCGCGTACCGCCCGTATGGTGCGATGCATTTGGTTCTCTCCAGAGAAGAAGTGGAATCGCCTATGTTAACGCCTGGACCGGCATCTGGGAAGGAGTGGCGCCAAGAGGATGTGTGAAACTCAAGCTAACTCGCTACGGCTGAATCCGCTTCGGAAGCGCGAAAGCGCGATAAACTCCCCCTGAAAGCGACTTCGGATCCTTCCCCCCGCCCGCCGCAATCACCACGAACTGGAGTCCCTTCACAGCATAAGTAGCAGGAGTGGCATTGCCGGCAAAGGGCAATGTGGTCTCCCACAACAACTCGCCGCTAGATTTGTCGAATGCCCGAAATTTCTTGTCGAAGTTTGTCGCTGCGATAAAGACCAGGCCACCTGCGGTTACGATGGCACCGCCGTAGTTCTCAGTGCCAGTTTTCGTCATGCCCTTGGCCGCAAGCTCCGGATACTCCCCCAGAGGAATCTTCCAGGCATACTCACCCGTGTTCAGATTAATTGCATTCAGCGTGCCCCACGGAGGAACAACCGCAGGATATCCTTCCGGGTCTAGAAACTTGTGATAGCCGGTAAAACGATACTTCATCTGTTGGGGCGCTGGTTGGGACGCCGGGAGCTCTTTGTTTTCACCCGTGGTTAAGTATTCGATGACAGCGGAGAGTTGATCTTCCGCCAGGCTGGGAAAGCCGGGCATCCTCCCCTTGCCCCGCCGGATGACGGCGGTGATCTCTGCGCGGCTGAGACGGTCAGCCACGCCCATGAGTGAAGGAAATTCCGGTGGCGAACCCGCCATATTGTCGCGATGACACACACTGCATTGGCCCAAATAGAAACCTCGGCCACTTGGTTCAGCACCGGTATTCTCTGCCAAGGCTCCCGTCCACGCGATATCGTTGGCATTGACGTAGAGAATTCCTGTTTCAGGGTCGAAGGCAGATCCACCCCACTCAGCTCCGCCGTCGAATCCGGGAAACACCAAGGTATCCTGTCCGACGCTGAACGGAACAAATTGTCCCTGATTACGAAACTTTCGGAAATGTTCGAGCGCCCATTGATGAACCTCGAGGCTGCGGCTGGTCAGCATGTTTTCCGTGAGATCTTGACGCGCAAATGCCGTGGGCGCGGATGGAAGAGGCTGTTCGGCGGCAGCAATTTCGCCCTGCACCGTGCTGGGAGGATACTTGCGATATTCGATGGGAAAGAGCGGCTTGCCAGTCGTGCGTTCGAACAAATAGACGAACCCTTGTTTGGTCGTCTGCGCAACCGCTTCAACGTCCTTGCCGTCACGTTTCACAGTTACAAGTGTCGGCGGTGAGGGGAAATCCCGGTCCCATAAATCGTGTTTTACAGCCTGGAAGTGCCAAAGCCTCTCACCAGTCTCGGCGTTCAGGGCGATGAGGCTGTCGGCAAATAGATCGTCGCCTAATCGATCAGCACCGTAGAAATCGAATGCGGCCGAACCGGTGGGAACATAGACGATGCCTCGCTTCACGTCCACTGCCATGCCCGTCCAGTTGTTGGCCCCACCGGTGTACTTCCAGGCGTCCTTAGGCCACGTGTCGTAACCAAACTCCCCCGGGTGCGGAATGGTGTGGAAGGACCAGCGCAGCTGGCCGCTGCGAACGTGCCAAGCCGCGATCCGGTTGCGTACCTTTTGTGCCGGAATCGAATTTCCACAAAAGATTGCCCGTTGCCGCGTCCAAAGCGAAGACTTTCTGTGTGGGTGTGATCCCGTAAAGTATTCCGTCAACAATGATGGGGCTGGTCTGCAGGCCGCCGCGTTCGCCGGTGTCAAAACTCCAGGCCACCTCGAGTTGCTTAACGTTCTTGCGATTGATCTGCGCTAATGGAGAATAGTGGATATTTTCTGACCTTCCGCCATAAACCGGCCAATCCTGCGTTTCCGGCACCGCTGGATTGTCTTCCCACTTCGCCGAGAGCATCGCGACGCAGGCTAACAATGTGTAGAGAGCACGACTGATGGGAATCTGCACGGCGAAAGCATAGTACATCCGTCACAACCCACGGTTCCAATCCTTGGAAGTGCTGCTCGCCGTTGCCGCTTGCCGCTCTCCCGCTGAACCGTCCACATCATGTTTGGAAGAAGTTGGGAGCCTAAACCACGAATCCGGGAACGCGCCGGCTGAATTCGTTAGCGGGTGCAAAGAAAAGACATGGTTGGTGACAGCCGTCACAGACAGACAATATGGTGTGCACATACCTTTCCTGAGTACCCGCTGGAATTCTGCTTTTGCGCCTACATTCTGGCTGGGACGAACTGGTGAATTTGAATTTTCGTCTGAAGTTCCTTCACTGAAGCGCCGATAAACAACGGGTAACAGAACCCTAGTTTCAAATGTAAGTGAGGGGGCGAAGCTGTACCTGGTTCAAGAAAAATGACACTTCCTCTGGAGTGCGATTTGAATGTTGAAGTCAGCAAGTTGGCAGAGCGATCTTCCGCGGGGTACCCAAAGTCGAAACAACCTGTCTCACGATGGTACGCAGCGTATACCTGTCCTCGCCATGAAAAGTATGTGGCCAGGCAATTGGACGAAAGGTGTATCGATACTTTCCTGCCGCTGTATCGAAGTCTGCGACGATGGAAAGACCGTCGCACGCAAATTGAATTGCCTCTCTTCCCCGGCTACGTTTTCGTACATTTTGACTTGCAACAACGGCTGCGCATATTGGAACTCCCCGGCGTGGTTCGGCTGGTGAGTTTCAATGGCCAACCGGCGACGCTACCGGAATACGAGATCGAGACGTTACGAAAAGGTTTGGACCTGCAGATCTACGCCGAACCTCATCCTTATTTGCACGTGGGTCGAAGGGTACGCGTGTTGCATGGGCCCATGGTTGTACGGAAGGCATACTAGTGCGGAAAAAAGATAAATTTCGCCTAGTGATTTCTCTTGAGGCAATCATGCGTTCCATTGCGGTGGAAGTTGACGCCGCCGATGTGCAGCCGGCCTGACGCCCGCGGCTTTTCGCGGTTCTCCAAGCTTTCATCATTAATAGAGGCAAGTATGCGGCGACTATATCGAATCTTTGTAGTCCGGCTCACGCTGGTTGCAACTTTTTCTTGCGCCGTTGCGACCCAGAGCCAGTGGTTGGTCCCGAGTTGCTACGCCACCTCATCCGAGGCACAACAAGAAGCGGACCAGAAGGTTTCCCTGTCAGCCGACAAGATCATCGAGATCCTGCGACAGGATCCGGGCCAACTGCTGCAGGTGAAAAGAATGTTGATCCAGAAGGCCTATGAGCAGGGTCGCATCCTCGAGTCCTCGGATCTGACCGACGAGGCACTTTTCCGCCTATTGC
>WNFC01000220.1_pt1 | contig 57610 bp, 58 predicted proteins | sample 5400541 | NCBI WGS metagenome assembly WNFC01 (sample SAMN13153342, study PRJNA577476) | soil metagenome | isolation source: 120 cm saprolite under Douglas fir tree site 2 hole 2 replicate 1 | place: USA:California | collected 2015-04-18
ATACCCCAGGAGAAGCGGACGACCAGCAGCGCAAAAACAAATTGCAAGCCAAGTCCCCACAGCACGGTCTTCAATTTAATGGCGCGGCGGTTGGTGGAAAAAACGTAAGCCAGCCCAAGCAGAACAAGGATGCCCAGTATCCCTGAGAATCGGTACATGCGTCTCCTGTCGGGCCAGTTGGCCCCGAACGGAACCCCGGAAATTGGCAGTGCTGTAAGCGGACGTATTGTAAACCGAGAGCGGATTGGGTAAATGGGTAATTTGGTAAGTGGGTGATTGAGGACAATGAAAACCCAGCCCGGAGGGCGGTAAAGCCTGGCCCAGTGGCGTAAGCCCTGGGGTAACTGTTGGTCTGTCAGGTCACGTTTATCGCACATTCCTGTGTTGATGCCGCGAAGCAGTCCGCGCAGCGCCGCTCGGCCGACGATCAGTAGAACTACTTTCCGGATAGCCGACAATACGCTCGGAATCGCCGAACCCACTGCCGCACTCGCCTTCACTTAGAGGCACCCGCTCGGTTTCGATGCGCAGTGTTCCGCAACCAATGTTAGACATCAGCTGCCGAACAGCTTCGATCCACATCTCGGGTGAGGTTGGGGCATTGCCAGATCCGGCTCCAAGAATCTCCAACCGCGAACTTCGCAGGACGGCGGCGGCTAGCGAAATCGTAGGTCCTGCGCTCTCGCCAACCTGAACCAGCCGGAGTCTGGATGACGCTGGCTTCAAATCTCTTCGTGCAATGGCGGCAAGGAGAGCTTCGGTGGTAGGCCCCCAAAGGTAGTCGATAATGACGTCGAAGCCGTTGTCACCAGCTTCGCGAGCGAAGGCTTCGGTGAGATCCTGGTCCGGCCGCAACCACCCGCCCAGCGCCGAGTAGCTTGGCCGTTTGTATGGCGAGCTTGCCCGTGACTCCGGTTGCACCGAGGATCAGGACAGTCTCACCCGGGGCCAGTTGTGCACGCCAGACAAGCGCACCCCACGCAGACAGGCCGGGGTTTACCACGGCTGCGGCGATATCGTCGTTAACGTTGTCGGGAATCGGAAAACAGCGCGACCGCGAGACGACGGTGCGTTCCGCCATGCTCCCGTAAGGCGGCCGGGGGCCACCGAAGAACACCCGCGTACCGTCGTCAAGGCGCCCAACTCCATCCATGCCGCACACGACGGGCAGTTTGCCGTACGCTGCGTAGTGCGAGCCGCTGGCCATTTGCTTATCGATGGGTTTGAGCGCGGCGGCCCGGACGTGCACGATCACCTCGTTTTCTTCCGCAACGGGTTCGGGAAACTGCTCGAAGTGAGGTAGTTGATTGAGAGTGTGTAGCACGGCAGCGTTCATACTTGCGTCCTTTCAGGATGCTGGATTTATTTCTCGATGAGCGCATCCTTCGAACAGTGTGCTTGGTTAGCTTTCTTGCCTTTCGCTCATCCGCCCCGTACTCTAGCTACATTCATGTTGGCCTGCTAACGGGAAAGTGGCGATTTTTATCGGAAAAGGGTCGATCTCGTAAATTCATGTTTTCAGTCCCCAAGAATGTGGACGAACTGCGCCGCCTCGCCGAGAGCGACGTGCCCGTACTGGCATTTGCCTTCAAGCGGCGTGCGGCTGAGGATTGGGCGCCCGAGCACTGTCACTCACGTGGGCAGTTCTTCGCATTGACTCGGGGACTGCTGGTTGTAGAAGCGGGCAATGAACGATGGATGTTTCCTTCGCAGCGTTGTGCATGGATTCCTCCTGATTGCAAGCACAAGGCGCGTTCTGTGGGAGGCGCAGCGGGCTCCATGGTTTACCTCTCCGCGCAGATGTGCCGTGGACTGCCCCGGGAGCCTTGCCTGTTTAGCTCATCAGGGTTGTTGTTTGCCATCGTTCATCGCGTTCTCGCGTGGAATCCCCGGCACCCGCTCAACCCAGCACGGAAGCGCCTAATCACAGTTCTTCGCGATGAGATTGCGCAGCCTGAACAACAGCCTTTGCGGTTGCCCCTGCCCAGAGACGAGAGGCTGGCCAGAGTTGCCCATGCTCTTCTGGATGACATCGCCGCCGACCGCGGTCTGGACGACTGGGCGCATTTTGCTGGAATGTCCCGCCGTACTTTCATGCGTGCATTTTCCGCTGAGGCAGGTATGTCGCTTGGCCGTTGGCGGCAGCAGGCACGGCTGTTCGCTGCGCTTGAAATGTTCGCCCAAAACAAATCCGTCACCGAGGTGGCTATTGCAGTTGGTTACGACAGTGTGAGCGCTTTTATTGAAATGTTCCGGAAGATGCTGGGAACCACGCCACAGATATACTTTCGAAGCAAGCAAGCAGCGGTGCCCAAGTAGCATTTGGATCATGAGTCGGCCGCCCAATTGCTGTCACCTTGGCGATTCCTCCAGTGTGACGGGCAATACGGAAATAAAGAATCCGCTTCCGGTGAACCAAGCCATTTTCGTCAAAGCGCCGGATGCAACAACCGCGAGCCCGAGGGATGCGAGCACCGGAACCAGCAGCTCCCAAATCCATGCGGCTTGAAGCACTACAGTGACAATGGATTTCCCTGTATGATGTCTACCGCTCGTATTTAAATCGCATCGGCCAGGAGGCTGGATGTCTCAGATTGACGTCCCACTATCGCGCTCGGGTTTTGGACAGACGCAGCGAGCGGATCATTGGTGGATACAACCGCTTGTTGTTTTTCTCGGTTTGTCGGCATTCATTGTTTACTCCACCTGGGCAGCGCTCCAGGGTCAACACTTCCGGTTTGGGCCGTATCTCTCCCCGTTTTATTCACCAGAATTGTTCGGCCCTGGCCAGTACGGCTGGTTTGGTGAAATGCCAAAGTGGATGCCCGCCTGGGTTACTGCAGCGGTGCTCATTCTGTGGGCGCCGGGCGGCTTTCGAGTGACGTGCTATTACTATCGTGGTGCGTATTACAAAGCTTTTTGGGCTGACCCGCCTTCATGCACTGTAGGCGAGCCACGGAAGAAATACCTCGGTGAGCGATCATTTCCTTTAATTCTGCAAAATGTTCACCGGTATTTTCTTTACCTGGCCCTGGTATTTCTCATTTTGCTGGCGCACGACGTGTGGAAGGCGTTCTGGTTTGACGGCCGGTTTGGCATCGGCGTGGGCACTCTGGTTTTGCTGACGAACCTGGTGCTGCTAAGCTGCTACACCTTCGGATGCCACTCCTTTCGCCATCTCGTGGGTGGCTTTCGCGACCGCTTAGCTGGGACTCCGACTCGCAAGCGGGTCTACGACTGTGTGAGTTGCCTGAATCAGCGCCACATGCTGTTTGCGTGGTGCAGCCTTTTCACAGTGGCGTTTTGCGACGTCTACGTGCGCCTGTGTTCGATGGGTATCTGGACTGATTGGAGAATCTTCTAGTGGCCGAGTACATCACTCACGAGCATGATGTTTTGATTATCGGGGCAGGAGGAGCCGGCCTGCGCGCGGCGGTTGAGGCATCGGCTGCAGGTGTAAAGGTCGCCGTCATTTCCAAGTCCCTGCTTGGCAAAGCCCACACTGTAATGGCGGAAGGCGGCATCGCGGCGTCCATGGGAAATGTGGACGATCGGGATAGCTGGCGAGTTCACTTTTCCGATACCATGCGCGGCGGCCAGTATCTGAACAACGCGCGGATGGCTGAATTGCACGCGAAAGAAGCCGCGGCGCGCGTCCGCGAATTGGAAGCGTGGGGCGCTCTTTTCGATCGCACCAGTGATGGCCGGATACTGCAGAGGAATTTCGGCGGGCACCGCTATCCCCGGTTAGCGCACGTTGGCGACCGCACGGGCCTGGAGATGATTCGCACACTACAAGACCATGGAATCCATCTGGGGCTGGATGTTTTCATGGAACACACCGTCACCACGCTGCTGAAAGACGGTGATCGCATCGCTGGGGCGTTTGGATACGATCGCGAGCGCGGGAGGTTTCACCTGTTCCGCGCCAAAGCTGTGGTGCTGGCAACAGGAGGAATTGGAAGAGCTTACAAAATCACCAGCAACAGTTGGGAATATACAGGGGACGGGCACGCGCTTGCCTATCATGCCGGCGCCACGTTAATGGATATGGAATTTGTGCAGTTCCATCCCACAGGGATGATCTGGCCACCCAGTGTGCGCGGCATTCTGGTCACAGAAGGAGTGCGCGGCGAGGGAGGAGTGCTGCGCAATAGCAACGGCGAGAGGTTCATGTTCAAGGACATTCCTCCGCTCTATGTAAATCAGACGGCCAGTTCAGAAGAAGAAGGCTGGCGGTACACGCAAGGGGACAAGAACGCCAAACGTCCGCCCGAACTGCTCACCCGAGACCACGTGGCCCGCAGCATCCGGCGAGAAGTGCGCGAGGGACGAGGGAGCCCGCACGGCGGCGTAATGCTGGATATCGCCTGGATTAAGGAACGGATGCCGAATGCGACGGAGCATATAAAGAAGAAGTTGCCGAGCATGTATCACCAGTTCAAGCAGCTTGCCGACATCGATATCACGCAGGAGCCGATGGAAGTGGGTCCCACGACCCACTACATGATGGGAGGCGTCCGGGTTGACGCCGATTCGCAAATGTCCGATGTCCCAGGACTGTTCGCGGCCGGGGAATGCGCGGCCGGTTTGCACGGCGCCAACCGGCTGGGTGGAAATTCACTCTCTGATCTCTTGGTTTTCGGCAAGCGTGCCGGGGAATACGCCGCGACCTTCGCCAAGGAAAACTCGCTCGGGGCAGTGAACCCTGGTGAACTGGAATCAGCGGAGAAATCGGCATTGCGGCCCTTCGAGCATAACGGCCCTGAAAATCCCTACGCCGTGCAACATACCTTACAGGACGTGATGCAGGAACTGGTGGGGATTGTGCGCCAGGAGCAGGAGATGTTGCAGGCACAGGAGCGCATTCGGGAGCTAATAGCTGCAACTGGGCGGGTCAGTGTGGACGGGAACCGGCAATACAACGCGGGATGGCACACTGCACTCGACTTGCCCAACCTTTTGACCGTGTCAGAAATGATTACGCGGGCCGCTCTTGAACGTAAAGAAAGCCGCGGCGCTCATTTTCGTGATGATTTTCCGGTCAAGGATGAGAAGTTCGGGACGTTTAACATTGTGGTGCGAAAGGGCGCCGACGGAGCCATGCAGTTTGCCCGCGAGCCCGTCGCGCCTGTGACACAGGAACTGCAGAAGATCGTCGAGGAGATGAAGTGATGGCGACGGCAACGTTTCGCATCTGGCGCGGAGAGAAAGGCCAGGGAAAGTTCCAGGACTATACAACGGAAGTCGGGACCGGCATGGTGGTCTTAGACGTCGTCCATCAAATACAGGCGGAACAGGCGGGTGATCTTGCGGTTCGCTGGAACTGCAAGGCGGGAAAGTGCGGCTCGTGCTCGGCGGAAATCAATGGAATGCCGAAATTGATGTGCATGACGCGGCTGAGCACACTCGCGCTGGATCAACCGGTGACCATCGAGCCCATGAAGGCTTTCCCGCACATAAAGGACCTGGTCACGGACGTATCGTGGAATTATGAAGTGAAACGGCGCATCCCGAAATTCAAACCGCGCCGTCCCGATGCTGAGGATGGGACATGGCGCATCGCCCAGAAAGATGTCGAGAGGGTGCAAGAGTTTCGAAAGTGCATTGAATGCTTTCTCTGCCAGGACGTCTGCCACGTATTGCGCGACCATCAAATGCACGAGCAATTCATCGGCCCACGATTCCTGGTTTATGCGGCCGCTCTGGAAATGCATCCTTTGGACGTGGGCGATCGCGTTGAGCAGCTCAGGAATGACTTCGGCATTGGCTTGTGCAATATAACCAAGTGTTGTACCCAGGTGTGCCCTGAGAACATCACTATTACTGACAACGCAATTATCCCGCTCAAGGAACGCGTGGTGGACCGTTTCTTTGATCCGCTAACGAAGTTGTTTCGGGTATTCAGTACGTCGAAGACCTAGGAGATTTTATGCAGTTCCAGTTGAAATCCATTTCCGCTGAGAGTATTCCCGAAGCGCTCGCGAAAGTGGAGCGCTACCGGTTATTGAATGAACCCGACCTTGCCGAAAGTATTTGCCTTGATATCCTGGCCATCGTACCTGACCACCAGCAGGCGCTCATTTCGCTTCTTCTCTCTCGGACAGATCAATTCGATTCCAAGGTTCCAGCAAAAGCAGCGCAGGAAGTCCTTGGCCAACTCAAGGGCGACTACGAGCAAGCCTACTACGCGGGCATCATCTGGGAGCGTTTGGCGAGTGCGCGCATTCGCCATGGCATCAGTGAAACCGGCGCGTCCGCATATCACATGCTGCGGGAAGCCATGCGCCATTATGAGGGAGCCATGAACTTTGCTCCACATGGAAACGACGACGCCATTCTGCGATGGAACACTTGCGCGCGGGTGATCATGCAGAACCCGGAGATTCGGCCGTTGCCCGATGAAGATCCTGCGCAGGCCTGGATGCGCGGCGACGCCAGCTCCAGGATTGCGGACCTTTAACGTTCTTTTGCAAGTCTCAGCTAACCCATGAAAATGATAGGACTGGGACTCTCTTCTGCCCGCGTGTAATCGGCATACTGCACCGGCAGCGGGGCAGCTCCCGGTCGCACTCCCGCAGGCCGCGCCGCGTAATGCACCCGGCAATAGGAGTATGGAAAGCGGCTCCATTTGGGTTCTCTGTGTCGCGGACAATAATGCGTCGCTCAAGTTTAGCGATCTCGGAATCAAGCTGCGAATGTTCCATGTCCGCTCTTGACCTTCGAAAAAGGCGTTTACGAAAAATACAGCACAATCGCCAAGTGGCAATTGTGCCAAATTTCTTAATTGTATGTCCTATTGAAATGCGAGCTGGAAGCGGGCGGAATCAGCTTCAAAGAAACCTAACGAAGCCAACACTGTCGCATTTTTACCTACGGCGAGAATTTTCAGGACTTCAAAATTCTTGTATCTCACTGAAAGTAAATGGTCGGGGAGAGAGGATTTGAACCTCCGACCCCCTGGTCCCGAACCAGATTCCAATGCTCGTTGAAATATGTTGAAATTTGCTGTTCGTAACTGATTGATGTTGAACCTGTTGCGAGCCGCTAGTTGAAAGCTGTTGCGATTTGTTGAAGCCGGAGGCTTTTACAGCACAAAATCGTCTACAGTTCAGAATCTTTTCTTGAATCTCCATTGGGGCCGTGACCGTCCGGTAGTTCGACGCACAGACAAACTGCGGCCGCACCCGGGTTGTCTCCGGCACCATTTGGCAGTTCCAGCCCACAAATTATCTGCACTCACCGGTCTGGGAGATACGAGTTTTCGAGAGCCTCTCGCAATAACGCACGACGGAATAATTATCGACGGATGCGCCCAGTGGGTTACAGCCCAGCAACAGGGCCGCGAGCAACTGCCATGCCTTGAATATCACATTTCAGTTCTCCAGCCCATTCTGCATCACCAAAGATGACCTTCCTTGAACGGCGCCCTTTGAATAAATCTCTTTGGAATCCAAATTCATTTGGGAGACCTCTTCCGAATGCGGCAAAAGCTTTGAAAAACCAACCAATTTACGACTTCCTGTTTCGCCACTTGGGTGAAATGGTTTTTTGATTTTCCTATACATCAAGAGAGCGTGCACTCGCGGCCCACCATTTGGCTGTAACCTTGTTCGATACTGACGCATCATTATCTCAACATGCGGAATTTAGCCTCAATTCTTACTTTTTTGGTGATTTACGTCATTTATTTCATTTTGATGCGTTTTGTATTGCCGAAACTCGGCGTGCATACGTGAATGGCCAGATCATGCAAGCCCGAGTCTCGGGCTGAGAAGACGCATTGAATTGCAATCTCAGAATAGAAATCGCCGTACGGTCTTACGAGAGAGGAAATATCCGTTCGAAAGACAACAGCTTGCAGAAGCCATTTACGTCTAGGATAAGAATGAAAGGTTGTCATGAGGCTTGTGACCACAGGGTCTGCGACGCATCTGGGGGCTGAGGCATCCATCTCTTATGTTCGCTTGACAAGTACGTTGATCGGCAATGCCGTGATGCGAATAGCTGCCAGTGCGGGCGGCGTGCTTGTCGCGATATACCTGGCGGACCTATTCAACCAGGGATTAAATATTGGACCTGCAATCGTCGGAGTGCTGGGTGCTGTTTCTTTCGGCGCCGAATTGGTAGCCGCCTTGCCTCTTGGCGTTGCCTCTGACGCAGTTTCGCCGCGGGCATTAATGGCTGCCGGGGCTTTACTCGGAGCCCTCGCCACCCAATTATTTGGGATGAGTCATGCCGTTAGCATCTTCTTTTTGAGCCGCGCCATGGAAGGTCTGGGAGCTGCAGCAGTTTCACCTTCTCTTCTGGCCCATCTTACTGACATCACCGAAGGCAACAAAACGCTGCGTGCCAGGGTAATGAGCTACTTTGAACTCTCACTGCTTGGCGGCCTGGCTTTGGGAGGTTTGCTCGGAGGACAGCTTTGGCGGTTTTTTCACCTTCGTGCATTTTCAATCGTCGCTCTGGCGTATCTAATCTGCACGGGGCTGCTGGTTGTGGGAGCTGCCGGTAGCCGTGGTCATGGAACTCAAAGAGCGATTTCTGGATTTTTCGCGGCGCTCCGCGATCCATATTTACAACGTCTCGCTCCTGTCTGGCTATGTGTTAACTCGATTGTCGGTCTGTGGTTGGGGCCGACACTACCCTTCTTACTTATCCGCCGCTCTGCTCATTCCCAATACATGGATGGAATCTTCAGCGACGCTCCGCAGAAAGTAGGATGGATGCTCCTCGGGTACTCCCTGATCTTTGCGGTCGGCATCGTTATCTGGACTTTCATCCTTCCATTCATCGCATTGACAAGAGTCCTCCATATTGGCCTGGCCGCGATGTTAGCAGTGTGCATTGGCCTGCTGGCATTCAATCATTCCGGTGAACAACCTCAAGCAGTCAGATGGGCTATCGGGGTGGGCATTGTGCTTTGCATCATGCTGGAAAGCGGTTTCACTCCGGCTGCATTGGCTTTGCTTTCCAATGCGATTGGCGCGAGTGGGGGACGCGGTGCAGCCATGGGCATATACTCGCTTCTTTTAAGCGTCGGCGCCATCGCCGGTTCTTTGCTGGCTGCAGCCATGGGTAGCAGATTCTCGATTGACGGTTTGATTTTCGGAACACTGGGAATCGCTGTGGTTGGAACCATCAGCTTGAGATTTTTGAGAGCAGCCGGCTCGTGGGCACCATCGCGGGCGATCTAACCTCGAAGCAGGAGCACCGAATGAGCATTGAACAGAAAACGAATCCATCTGAACAGGCTGCCTCGTCGCCGCGCAAGAAAGATGCCGATTATGTATTTTACGAACTCACGCGCAGCATCTGCCCAGACTGCCGCAAAGTGATCGACGCGCAAATCGTCCTGCGAGAAAACAAAGTTTACATGCGCAAGCGTTGCAATGACTGCGGCCCTTTTGAGGCATTACTCTATTCCGACGCCAATGCCTATGTTTCCCAGGGAAAGTACAACAAGCCGGGCACCATTCCTTTAGCGCATGCGACAGCAGTGGCGGCCGGATGCCCTTACGATTGCGGTCTTTGTCCAGATCATCAGCAGCATACCTGTCTTGGCATCATCGAAGTGAATAGCGCTTGCAATATGAACTGCCCGCTTTGCTTTTCGGACGCCAGTCCTGGCTTCAACCTTACTCTTGAGGAAGTGGAAGAGATTCTTGATAATTTGGTGCGCACGGAAGGACAACCTGAGGTGGTGCAGTTCTCCGGCGGAGAACCCACCATTCATCCCCAAATCATCGATTTCGTAAAAGCTGCAAAGTCACGCGGTATTCCCTTTGTGATGGTCAACACTAACGGAAAGCGCATCGCACGTGATGATCGCTTTCTCGAGCAATTGAATGAGGTCAGACCTTCACTCTATTTCCAGTTCGATGGCTTCGCCAGTGAAACATACCGTGCCCTTCGCGGAGAACCGGACATTCTGGAAGAAAAGCTTCGTGCGCTTGATCGCTTGGCAAGAATCGGGCTCAACGTCACCCTCGTACCAGCGATCGAAAAAGGGGTGAACGAGCACGAGATCGGCCAGATTATTGATTTCGCAATCAAACATCCCGCCGTCCGCGGAATTAACTTTCAACCTGCATTCCACGCCGGACGCCATCTAAAGCATGATCCTCTGAACAGAATGACGATTCCGGATATCCTTCGTCTGATCCAGGACCAGACGAAAGGAACATTCCTCACCACGGACTTTGTGCCTGTGCCCTGTTGTTTCCCGACCTGCAACTCGGTCACTTACGCCTTTATCGATGGCGATAAAGTCACGCCTCTTCCCAGAATCGTGAACGTCTATGAGTACCTGGATTACATCACCAATCGCGTCATGCCGGACTTCAGTCTCGAAGTCAGAACAGCTTTGGAAGGTCTGTGGTCGTCATCTTCGGTCGCTGGGTCGCAGAAGTCGGCGGGACAATTCGCTCTTTCTTGTCAGGCGTGCGGCATCCCGGAAAGCTTGACTGTCGGCGACATTGCCAGCAGCATGATCATGATCATGTTGCAGGACTTCATGGATCCCTGGACCTTCAATCAGAAAAATCTGATGAAATGCTGCAAGGAATTTCTCCTTCCCGGCGGTAAGCAAATACCGTTTTGCGCCTACAACACCATTGGCTACCGGGAGCAGGCGCGAGTGCAACTGCAAAGCATGGAGCCCGAACGCCGGCGGGCAAAGGCAGAAGGCAGAAGATACAAACCACAGGCGATCCATTTCGAGTTTAACGGCGAACGACAAATCGGCGTTAACGGAAAACCCAAATAAGCAATTTCGAGCGAGGAACATTCGAGATGGAATCCATTGATCGTGGAACCGACCAAGCAAGCCTGAAGCAGTGTTGCGCAAATCTATATGAAAGCGACCTGGCCAAGGTTCTTTTGGGGGATTCCTTTCATCCCGGCGGCTTAGAGCTAACCGCGAGGTTGGGCACGCTCTTGAACCTCGGGCCACAAAGTATCGTCCTGGATGTTGCCTCTGGACGTGGCACAAGCGCAATTTTTATTGCTCAGAACTTTGGCTGCCATGTACTCGGGGTTGATTACGGACCACGGAACGTTGAACTAGCACGCGAAGCGGCCTCGGCTGCTGGGCTCGGTCACAAAGTGCGGTTCGAGTGTGGAGATGCGGAATCCCTTCAGCTGCAGGACGCTTCTTTCGATGCGATTATCTGTGAGTGTGCCTTTTGCACATTTCCACATAAGTCCAGCGTCGCGGGCGACTTCAAGCGCTTGCTCCGTAAAGGGGGCAGAGTCGGAATCAGTGATCTCACTCGTGGGCCGTCGCTGCCGGACGAGCTGAAAGGCCTGCTTTCATGGATATCCTGCATTGCAGACGCACAGCCGCTTGATAGCTACACCGACATATTGCGGGCAGCGGGAATGGAGATCGAGCACATTGAACAACACGATGCCGTATTAGGGGTTATGGCTCGGCAGATTGGCATGCGGCTTCTCGGTGCTGAAGTGATGGTGGGCTTGAAACGTTTAGATCTGCCTGGCGTGGGTTTCCAGGAAGCGAACCGCGTAGCCAAGGCTGCTCTAGCTGCGGTCGAAAAAGGACAGTTAGGCTATTCGCTAATCATTTCGAGAAGTTCCTGAGCGTGTGGTGCGCGGCCCCGTGTACGTTGTGGTTGAGGAGTCTTCGTGGAAGTTGATGATATGCTTCGCGAAGCAAGCAGTATGCACCTTATTTACCAGGAGTTTTGTTTTCGGACGACTTGTTCACTGTTTCCAGGGAACGAATGTACTGGACGATGGTCCATATGTGGTCATCTGATTCTGTCTTGCCGAATCCAGGCATCCCGCTCAGGCGAATGCCATTTTTGACGATCCAGAATAGTTCCGGGTTCGAGTAACCCTGCACTTCCGCGGATGTGAGATCGACTCCTCTTGGATACATGGCCCGCGCCATTCCGGTTACAGTGTGACCATCCATACCGTGACACATCGAACACTCTGCACCGTAGAGCTTTTCTCCTTCGGCCGCAGCTGCCGGAGAGTTCAGGCGTGTCTGGGAGATGTCCCGGCTTACTCGCGCGATCAAGAAATGCTTTCCTTTCGTCGCGACGTACGTTTCCACACGTCCGGGCTCGGGCAAGGCACTGAGACTGAACTGGCCAGCCACAATAAACGCGACAGTTAACATTGCAAATATCGCACCACCAAAGATCCACTTTCGTCGCATCGGTCTTCTCCAACTTCCAAAACAACAAAAAAGGGCTGCCAAAGTCTCAGCCCTTCGCCCAACAGTTAGAAGCCAGCCTGAATGCTGACTACATGGATTGTCTTGTTGTCGTTACCCAGTTTTCCGGTTACCGTGACTTTTTCGCCGGCGAATTGAGCGGGCTTCTTCTGATCGTCCAACTGATGGATGCTTTTGTTTTGCGCATTGAAAAGGACATATTTGCCGCCCATTTTCACGCACCCCCTGGTGCACTGCTTGGCGTCCCTGGCCCCCTCTTGTTTCATCATCACATCATGCGACCCCATGTTGGCGCACTGGCTGTCCATGATTTCCCCTGTGAACGTCTGATCCTTGGCGCCACCGAAACTGAAGCTCGCCAAACTGAGCGCGACAACTGAAACCGCGAACGCTGAGCGTACAAACGAATATTTCATGATGAGTACTACCTCCTGGTGAAATGATCCGTCTCCAACTGAAAAGTTACACGCGAAGTTGCCTGCTCAAATGCGCCTGTTAAGTGGATTAATCATCGCGATGCGGTGTCTTGGTTCAGCTTGCGGTTTGCGAAACTCACTCAGCGCTCAAAGTTGGCAAGCTCCAGGATTAGACGGCCGGCGGAATCTCCCGCGAGCTCGTGATCGCAATCGCCTGTACCATCGCGAGCAGTCGAAGAACACACTCCTTGCTAACCGCGGACATCAGTGGGCAGGATCCCCCCGGGACAGACATCACAAATTCTCATCGATGAAAGCATGCAAGCGCTCGCTGTATCCCACCGGTATTTCGAAAGTGCGCTCGTCGGACACAATGATCAATACCTTCCGCAAAGTATCATGCACAACGGAGCAGCGACGGCACGTCTTAAGATGGCCCTCGATCTCCGTTCGCAGCGCGGCATCAATATCCCTGTCTATGAAGTTCGAGAGGTTGTTTAGTACGTGTTCGCAGTTCACCATGGTTTTTTTCCCTTTCCGGGGAACACTCGCTCAAGCCATCTTTTCTTGAAAACAGGAGCAAGCCTTTCGCGCATCATCAGCCTCGCCCTATGCAATCTCACCTTGACGGCCTCCTCAGACACGCCGAGAGTCAACGCACATTCATTTACATTCATTAGTTCCACATCTCGCAAAACAAAAACATCGCGATACTTCTCTGGCAGCCCTGAAAGCGCCCGAGCTACTGCCGTTCGCACTTCGACTCGATCCAGCGTCTCCTCGGGGTTCTCACGCCAGTCTGCAAAGTCACGTGGCGTGGGGTCCAGCTCTCCGGCAGCCCCCTGCTCGAGAGGTTCAAACAAATGTCCGTGTTCATTACGCCTTTTTAGTCGCGCTTCATTGATGGCAATCTGTGAAAGCCAGGACTTCAGCTTGGCAGGATCGCTCAGTTGTTGAAGGCGGGTAAACGCCTTGATCATTGTTTCCTGCGCCGCCTCTTCAGCGTCAGCGTGATTTTTCAGAACAGCATAGGCGGAAAGATATACAGAGCGCTCGTAGGGACGAACAAGGTCATGGAAAAGTCTCTTGTCGCCGTCTAAAATTTGCCGGATGAGCTCCTCGTCTCGTTGATGCCTTGGTCTTTCCTGTTCATCCAGGGGGACGTTCCCGGCTAACGGCATACTTCCTTTGCCTTTCACAAACGTATCTCTCTTGTTGCTCACTCAAGGTAAGAATTGAGCGCGACGGTCGAACCTGACGCAAAATGCGACCATACCTCGCTTTGCACCCGTCTTGTGTTTGTGATCCCGGAAATCGGGTAGAGGTTACAAGATGATGCAGCTGTCGCAAATGTTCCATCTTCTGTAACCTTATGCTTGTTGATCGAGTCTGTAAGTTACTGGGGTACCCAACATGTGAACTGGCTGGGTATATTTGTGTTCACCATCACTGGTTCACAGCGGCAATGCATTGCAGTTTCCATTACCCCAACGAACAGAAAGACGTTGCATGAACGCGAACCCGCCACTCCAAGTTCTTCCGTGGGATGAATTCAACCAGAAGCTGGTTCAGAACGCCCATCCTCCTGACTGGGTTAATCCCAAACCTTCCGGGCCTTACAACCTCGTCGTCATTGGAGGCGGCACTGCCGGCATGGTTCCGGCAGCTGGCGCCGCCCTGTTAGGAGCCCGCGTTGCTTTGATCGAGCGTCACCTGATGGGTGGAGATTGCCTTAACTTTGGATGCGTACCCTCCAAGGCCCTCATCAGCGCCGCGCGGGCTGCCTATGGTGTCAGAAGGGCGCAAGAATTTGGAATTAAAGCCCAAATCCGAGAGATTTCCTTTGGCGACACCATGCGCCGCTTGCGCCGAGTGCGTGCTGACATCGCTCCACATGACTCTGCACAAAGGTTTCATGATTTCGGTGCTGACATCTACCTTGGAGAGGCAAAATTTATCTCTGATCGTTCCATCGAAGTTGCCGGCGAGCGCTTGCAGTTCAGCAAAGCCATTATCGCCAGCGGTGCGCGTGCTGCCATACCCGCAATAGAGGGTCTTGAACGCGCAGGTTTTCTCACGAACGAAACGGTATTTTCCCTAACCGAACTTCCACGGCGGCTAATAGTGATCGGGGGAGGGCCAATCGGCTGCGAACTCGCACAAACCTTTGCACGTTTGGGTAGCCACGTTACCGTGATCGAGAAACACAGCCGGCTGTTACCTCGCGATGATGAAGACGCTGCTGCCATCCTTCAAGAACAGTTTGAGAGCGAAGGAATTTCTCTCATCCTTGGCGCCACCATCCACCATGCCGAACGCTCTGCCGATGCCAGGGCGGTATTTGTTCATAACAATCTGGGTGAACAACGAATTGAAACTGACGAGATCCTGGTGGCAAACGGGCGTACCCCCAACATTGAGGCATTGAACCTCGCAGCCGCTGGCGTCGAGTCAAATAATAAAGGCGTAATCGTAGACGAGCGGCTCCAGACATCGAATCCCAGGATCTACTCCGCCGGCGATATTTCTTCCCGATTCCAGTTCACTCATGCGGCTGAAGCACTGGGGCGTATCGCACTGCAGAACGCATTGTTCTATGGCCGAAAACGAACAACCGATCTGGTTATTCCCTGGTGCACGTACACTGATCCGGAAGTCGCTCATGTCGGGCTCACAATGAAAGAAGCCGTCGAGCGGGGACCGGCAGTCGAGACATTCACATTACCGCTCGAGGAAATTGATCGTGCTGTTGTGGACGGCGAGACTCGTGGATACGTTCGTGTGCATTCGAGGAAGAAAAATGGTGTGATTTTAGGAGCCACGATGGTAAGCCGCCATGCGGGAGAGAGCATCGGCGAATTGGTTCTCGCCATCCAACGCGGCCTGAAAGTCCGCGACCTGGCCGAGATCATCCATCCATATCCGACTCAGGCTGAGAGCATCAAGCGCCTGGGCGATCTCGCGGTCATGGCGCGGTTCAGACCGCCCCTTTTTAAACCCTGGATGCGGAACCTGCTCGCCAAGTTCTTCGCCTGGCGCAGATAAAGCAATCACATTAGCAGGCGCGAAAGAGTGCATACGAACGTTTGTCCACCACATAAGGGCGAGTTTCGATTCTGAAAGAGGCCTGCTCAAGCGAGCACCGGGATGCCACTCGACCTGGCGGAATCGATAAGCTTTCATGAACACGCGATGCACGAATTTTAGGTCTTCGATGCGAGCCATGAGCTCTTAAGACGTAGCGGCTGGTTTTCCGCTTTGTTCATATTTACTGCTCCATCCCAGAGGCCGGATAGCGTTGAGCGTTCATGGACAACGGCGCCGGCAGTCTCATCAATTTCAAGAAGCAACGCAGTCTCACGTCTAACACCCCGTTCAGAGTGAGTGGGCTGCTTCTGCAAACGCCAATTGAGTGCGAGCGATTGAACGAGCAGCCATCATCGAGTGAATACCTCTTTGGAGGGTTCCAGATCCACCCCCAGGCCAAGTGCAATTCGATTTACAAAATTCATGTAAGCGCTCACCAGATTAATCTCAAGGATTGCGGTATCGGTGAAGCCGTGATCCTTTAATTGATTTATGTCGTCCACCGTCATAGCCTCAGGCGATGTCGTAAGCTTCTTTGCGTAGCTGAGCATACACTCGTCGCGCCTAGTATTTTGGCCGGGTCTTTGTCCGGATACGAGTCCTTCCACAAGTTCCTTGTCCCGGGTAACGCGGAGCAGACCTGCTCCATGATGCGCTACTCAATACTCGCAACTATTTGTCCGTGACACGACCACAGCAATCATTTCCCGATCACTCTGCGTCAACTCTCCAGGCGTGTGCATCGCAGCCTTGTAGAGTTTTATATGAGCGGCCACTACCTCCGGCAACAATCCATGTACCTTGAGGATATTGGCGACGGCGCCAGCCTGCTGATGCTGTTCCTCATAAAGTTCAGAAAGACGGGTTCCAGGTTCAGGAGCATCAATGGTTTTTATCCAAGCCATGTTCTGCTCCTTGAGCTTGCTTTACTTTGCCAATCGTTTCATCGATTGTTGGAATATCCTGAACGGATTCGCTCACACGACGCCATCGCTCGATGCCGTCAGGACCGATCAGTAGTGTTGTGCGCAAGGCGATGTCTTCGCCAGCCGCGCCTCCCGCATGTAACACACCATAATTCCGAATTACGAGAGCGCCTCTGTCACTCAGAATCGTGATCTTTTTATCGCCGGCGGTTTCCCAAACTGAACGGGAGTGCGCCTGGTCATCCACGCTGATTCCAACTACACGCACACTGAGCTTCTCAAATTCTTCTGCTTTCTGCGCCAGACCGCGCAGTTCTGTCATGCAGTAGGGTCACCAGTATCCACGGTAGAAGTACAGTAGCACCCATTTCTCCCGCTGTTTTGCCAGCGTGAAATCATTTCCGTTTTGGTCCTTTAAGGTGAAATCCGGGGCGGCTTTCCCTTCTGCGGAGGGAATTTGCGGACTGGGGTACGATTTGTTTTGTCCCATGGCGGTTCCGAGGAACATTGCAACAAGAAAAAATCCGGTGGCTAAGCGCATGTAGACAAGATGCCCCGGAGTGCATTTTGTTACGAAACAGCGGCTTTTTCGGCGAAATAGATTTGAGTGATGGTTGATCGGTTGGTCTGCCGCGTCTCCACTTGATCTGTCATGGGATGGGTGGCCGCGCAAAGACGGAGCTCATTACGACCAGAAGGTAAGCAAATCAGCGTCGTTGTTCGTATTCGCTACGCCGCTCGATGTCTTTCCAATCCACTTTGCATTCCATCGGTACCTTGAATACGTTTTCGTCTCCTGCCACAAAAAGGAGCTTGCGGACCGTGTCAACCACAATGGAACAGCGACCACACAGTCGAAGATGTTCCTCAATTTTGTTCATCATTTCCGCTGTCAGAGTAGCATCAATGTAACCGGAGATCTGGCTGGTCACATGACGACAGCTGATTGCTTTCCGCATAAGAGTCTTGCCCATCAGCAGCATCATTTTCAGCGGCATCATAGGCGACATCGGAGTGTGTACCTGGAACAGAGGGCTAAGATACTCACGCATCTGCAAGCGCGCACGATGGAGCCGCGTATTGACGGCGCCCTCGGAAATTCCAAGGATTTTCCCCGCTTCTGCGGAGCTAAGATGCTGCACATCTCGAAGGACAAATACCTCCCGATATCCGTCTTCGAGACAAGCCAGGGCAGCAGTCAGAGCGGTCCGCAGCTCTTCTCTCTGGAGTTCTTCAGAAGGAATTTTCCTCCACTCGACAAACTGCTTCGGCTGAAAGACCATGTCTTCAATGTCCTGCTCCACAGATGAATACAAATGCTGGCGGTCTTTGCGCCGGCGCATTCGGGCCTCATTGCCGGCAATTCGCAGCAACCAGGCTTTAAAACTGTCACCGGCCCGAAGCTGATCCAAATGCTGATAGGCCTTCAGGATCGTTTCCTGTACAACGTCTTCCGCGTCATGGCTGTTCTTTAAAATCGAATAGCTAATGAGCTTGATGCTCTGGAGGTATGGTTTGACCAGGGCTGGGAATTGCTCGAGACTGCCCGATTTGCACAACGCGATAAGTTCCGATTCGTTTGAGGAGCGGGCCTCACTGGATGACATGCATTAACCTATTCTCGGTTTCGGCCGAAAGTTAACAGTTCTTAACCGTTGAGAATGGGCGTATCATGACATTTGGTTTTGTAACTGTCAATCCGCATCACGCAAGCGCGAAGCGCTATTCTCCGCTGCCATCAAAGCCCGAACTCACACCTAACCCTCCAAAAAATAGCTTAACTCTTGAACTAATCCGTTTGGTCTTGCTTGCCAGATGTCAGCGCTCTTTCGTCCGTCATCTTCCGGTAAAAAGCAAGATTATCGAAAGTAGCATTTCTTACAGAAAAACTACTTATTTCCTGTTCTGTAATTTCCGCCAGGTGCCGACATCATGCATTCAGGCACGCCAGTTTCCGGACACAAGTTGGGTTCTGCCATGTGGGCCGAAAAAGGGAGTTGTAATGCACAAACAATCAAACGTCTGCCATATCGAGACGGTCATGGCAAAAGACCTGGCCACCGCGTCAGCACCAGGTGCAAATATTGAAAATCCCGAGCACGCGCTAATCGCACGCATTCTGGACGGCGAAACCAGAGTCTTTCACGAACTCATAAGACCCTATGAACGGTCCGTCTATCTCACTTCGTTTTCGGTCCTGGGCAACCATGCCGATGCTGAGGAATCGGTGCAGGACACGATGATCAAAGCTTTCAAGCACCTTCACCAACTGAACTCAATCGAGAAGTTCAAGCCCTGGCTCCTGAAAATCGCAGTGAATCAGGCGAGACAAAAGCGCCGCGGGTTCCATGAGCATTTCTTCGAATCGTTGGAGAACGAGGGGAATAGTGAAGCGACAGTAGTGTCTAAGGATTTCGCTGACTGGAGACCGAATCCCCTTGAACTTCTCCAGCGTAAGCAAGTTCGCGAAAAAGTTTCCGAAGTTCTACAAGGATTGCCGGAGATATACCGTGAGATCTTTATCATGCGCGACATGCAGCAGCTCTCAGTAGAGGAATGCAGTCAATTGCTGGAAACGAGCAAGCAAGTGGTTAAGGTGAGGCTCCACCGTGCCAGGCTGATGCTGAAAGAACGTCTTGAGCCAGTCTTCAAAAAAGCCCTGGCCTGATTGGGCCTTCACAATAAGGCGATCCACAATATGGTGAGCTGCGAATCAGTGTTGGAGAATATATCGGCGCTCATAGATGACGATATCGACTACCCTCTCCGGAGGCAGATCCATGCGCATTTGAATGTGTGTCGCCGGTGCGCTATTTTGCATGACACAATGTGCCAGATGATCAGCATTGCTGGGGATGAAAACCTCTTTCAGGTCCCCGCCGGTTTCAGCAATCGACTTCGGTCCGCTGTCGAAAAGATGAAAGGGCCCAAAATGGTTCGAGCAACTTTGAATGGACAAACTATTGCAGAATCCGACAATACGCAAATGGTGGATGGTTATACATACTTTCCACCAGAATCCGTAAAATGGGAATACCTCTCTCCCTCACCAAAGCAAAGTGTGTGTCACTGGAAAGGCACGGCAACCTATTTCCACGTTAAGGCTGGTGGTCAGTTAGAGGACAATGCTGCCTGGTGCTACTCCAACCCCAAGCCGGCTGCAGAGTCACTCAAGAGCTTTGTTGGATTCTGGAAAGGCGTTCAGGTCCTTGTTGAGAGGTGAGCACGTAGCCAATCGCAATCAGAGAACTGGCCCAAGGATCAATTCGCCAGCGCAAGCTCAATTTCGTTTTTCAGAAAGTTTTCGGTGGCTAGTCCGGGTACCTGATCTGTAATTCTTCCCGAACGATCAATAAAAATGCTGACAGGCAATCCCTTAACATAGAACTGATCCGCGACGGACTGCTTACCCATTAGCACCGGATAGTTGATACCTTTATCCTTCGTAAACTGCCGGGCTGCCGCGACCGAGGTGTCCATGGAAATACCCAGGATGACGAGGCCTTTCGGTCCGAATTTGTTCTGGTATTCGATAAGCCACGGCACCTCTTTCATGCAGGGCACACACCAGCTCGCCCAGAAATTCAGGACAACAGCTTTTCCTCGATAATCGCGCAGCCGCACGTGCTTGCCTTCGAGCGTTTCAAGCGTAAAATCCGGCGCATCAGGAAGCATCTCCACCTGCCCGACCACCGGCCGAGAAGGAGGGGCTTGCGGCGACCTAGATTGTGCGCGGCTTGCCAGCCAGCCTGAACTCAGAATTGCAAGTAGCGCAATAAACCGCATGCTCTTCTCCTATCTTCTGGTTGCCGTCTTCAGGTCATCTGGAAGGAGCTTTACTTCATGGACGTGAAAAGGAGCCAATTCAGAAGCGACTGAAGGGTTGTTCGTCCAAAACAGTTGTGCAATGGGCTCAACTTCCACATCTTCTTTCCGTTCATTGAAGAGCCGTGCCTGCTCAGCGGCTTTGTCCTTCATTCCCAGCCTTTCGTAGACGTAGGAAAGATAATTGTTGGCGGTTATGTCATCGGGGTTGATTGACTGCAGGGCCTCAAATTGTTCCCGAGCCAGTTCATATTGCTTCGTCACAAAGTAAGAGTACCCCAGCTCCTGCCTGGCCTGGCGAAAGCGAGGATACGCAGCGACCACTGGCTTCATCAAGTCGATTGCCAGATCAAACCGTTTGAGCACGCGATTCACCACAGCCTTATGGAATTGAGCGCGCAAATTTGACGGATCCCGAGCCAGAGCTTCGTTCAGAGCTTTCGATGCCGGATCGAAAGTCTCATCGAGCCCGCGCGACAGGAACAGGTTTCCGGATCCATCAGGCATGCCGCCAGCAGCAAGGCCATTTTCGCCAAGCCCGTCGGCGCCTTCGCGCTTGTGATCCAGCAACTCGGTGTAGCTGGCGATGGCCACGTTTGTGTACCCATCCACATATTGTGGATTCAACTCCACGACTTTGCGAAACGCCTCGGCTGCTTTGTAATATTGGATCTCCCCCAGCAGCGCGATTCCGTAATTGTTCCATCGCAGGTACTCAGGGATCCCGATATCACTCGACACGGGTGCGTTATCACCGATATGCAGTTTGACTGTGCGAGAACTCATCTCAGTGACTGGATAGAGGGGTTTATCTTTCAACACGAAATCGGTATAGCTCTTGCGAAATCTACGGTAATTCAGTCGGACCGAAACCGTGAGATCACCTTTCCCACCCGGCGGGATACGGAAACGGTAGCGAACCAAGTCTGAACGACCGGGCATGATCGTATTATCGTAAGCGCGGATGCGGGCGTCCCAGATTTGGTGCAGGTCGAGCCACTTACCACTGCGGTCCACGAGCCGATTGGTATAGGTGTGTGCGTCTGGATCCAGTGATCCATCCTTCTGCAGTTCACCACTACGACAGATTGTCTTGCCTGAAGCATCTTTTACTCTTAGCTCGACCCAGCTTTCGTAAAAGTCCCGCTGTTCGGGAACCAGGCTGTGCCCGACGCCGCTGTTTTGCAGCACCACATTGAGTGTGACGTCATCACCCGGCATCAACATAAACCGTTGCGTTTCAAGCGGGGCGATCAGAGCTCCGTTACCTTTGGATATACCAAAGATGTCGATTTTGATGGCACTCTTCAGGAACTCTCGCGTTTTTTCCGCCTGCGCGGGATAATGATAAAACTCCGGTATCGCAGTGTTCGCTCCCAGCCAACGATGGGAACTTACAGCGCCATTCTTGCCGGCGTAATCATCCGGCGCGCTTTCCGGGCCCATGTGGCAGTTCTGACATGTTTTGGATTCCGCCTTGGTGTAAAAAGGAGCCAATGACTGCTTCGACCATGAGGACTCCTGCCACTCGTCATAGACACTGAGAGCACGGAGCCAGCGATAGTCATTTACTGCTTTGGGTACCGCCGACTTATGGCAGACAGCGCAGAACTCAGGCGTGCGATAAAAGCTGCGCATAACCGCGCGCTTGTGGTCCTCAAGATTAGTAAGAATGTCGTTTCCGGAAACTGGCATGGAGACAGCCTTTCCATCGGCGCTAAGCAGCACAGCGGGCTTTCCTATTACATAGCTGCCTGTGCCACTGGTTGATCTGACTGCCTGAATGGAATGACAAACCGTGCAGGTAACGCCTTCATCGTCAAATGTGCGAGACAATTTCGAGCCGCTAGTAAGAGCGCCGGAAAAAAGCGCTACCGGGTTATGGCAGCTCTCACAGTGGCGGGTCGCCTCAATACCCTTCTGCTGAATCAGCATCTCTACATTGCGGAGATAGAACGGCGCGCGAAACGAATTCGCATGCGCCGATTCCCGCCATTGCCGGTGCACATCTTTATGACACTGGGCGCAGAATGACGCCGGAATAAAAGAGTCCGCACTGATGAAATGACCGGAGGCTGTGGCGGCCTGGCTCGGGGCAAAGAGTTCGGGCCCGAACGGCAGATTGTATGGCGCTTCGCTCTTGTTTGCACGGTCAAAGTGTTGTGCCCAAATCGTCGGACTCATCACGAAAAGAGTTGCGCCCAGAAAGGCGAGTGCTATTACTCGCGCCGGGCGAATTCGAAACAGAGCAAAATACAAATGATCCACTTTCTTCATTGTGGCCGCGTGATTGAAACGACAGATGAGTTTTCGCTGGTCCTGGAACCACGGAAAAAATCGACGGCGAGCGTTGCGCGCCTCGCCGTCGCATGGAGAACCTTAGTGGGACTGACTACTGCCATTCACTGCGCCGTTCGTTGTGCCCGGACAGAAATCGCCCGTCTTTTGCAGACATTTGAAATTGTCAACGACGGGACTGGAAACGGACGAACCGTCAGATCTGGTTACGTCTTCAACAAAGACAACTTTACCAGCTTGATTTTGCGGAATTCCCCCGGACCGGGGGTCAGAAATGATGGGTCAAACAACCCAGGGAAAACCCTGGCTCCCATCGAGGTTGCGGGTGACAAGTTTGAAGACGCCTTGCTGCACCAGGGTGTTGATTTCATCAAGCGTTTGCACCACGGGTGTGTTATCAGTTCCTACGCCGTTTTTTTGAGCATAAGGAGCAAGAATCTGCTGGCCCGCTGGGCTGACGCCGAAATCGGTTAGTTCAACGAATTCGAGGATCCACAACCCGAGTGGGTCCTGACCAAGATAACCGCCGCTTGTGTCAAAAAGATTGTCCTGGCGTCGGTTACTCAGTGCCGGGCTGGGAATGTAAGTGCCGTCAGAATGCCGGATCGGAAAGATAAATGCCATCCTTTGATCGGCGATTTGACGGGCATTCACACCGGAGCTATCCGTGGTGAAGCTGTTCGGCATGATGAACGCCATGATGCTGTAATAGAGCAGGCTGCCATCATAAGCAAAGCCGCCTGTGGTTTGCAGCATCCTGGTCTGGTTGCGGTTTGGATCCGTATTGGGACACGGAGCAGGATCACCCGCCTGGCAGGTGGTCCAATTTAGCACGTTGTTGGTGGATGTTCCGGCCCGTTGTAATAGCCGGGCAGGCTCGATGCCATGATCACGGTAGTATTGGTCGGTGAAGTCAAAAGGAGGCGGGTTGGTCTTTCCGCCGTCTTCTGCCTTCATCTTCACCGGACCAAAAGCCATAATCGCGACCATCACCAACACCAACGCGGTTGAAAATTTCAGTCCGCTTAGGCATTGTCGCTTCATCTATAACGTTCCTCCAAAGAGCAGCGCGAATTTCCAGCCGCCCGAGTTGCTATGTGACTTGGTGAATCCGGAACTCACCAGGCGTTGAAGCAGAGCTAGACCGTCACCAGTCCAGATGCATCAGAGTCGCTTTTCTTACGGTTTTCTCACAGTTATTTAGTCCTTGGAAGATAAGACTCTAAATCCTTCACTGTTAATGCGCTATACCGAAAGCGGGGCTTTGCCGGTGCGGGCCCACGGTAAGTCCGGATCATCCTCTTGATCGCCGCTCTGCTCCAAACTCTGCTAGTGAAGAGTGCAAACTAAATGAATCAAGGATTCGAGATGCCAGCCCGCACACACCGGGATGGTGTTTAGATCCCAGTCCAGGTTCTCAATGAAAACATATGAGCGATTCGATAAAACAATTTTTCCTTCTGTAACGTTTCTCAGTCGAACGTATCTAGCAATTAGCCCCGCTGTCGCTTCCCCATTCAGGACGACGATGCAGGGCCAAACTCGAGAGAGAGTCATATATCCCAAGGAGAAACTTGAAAATGAAGATTCGCTCATTGATGATGGCCGTCTTCCTAACGGTAGTTTCAGCCGGTCTGGCATCAGCCCAGTGCACCCCCGCTGCCGGCTGTAAACCGAAGGCAGCTGGCTGTAGTCCGAAAACAGCCAGCTGCAAGCCACAAGCCAGCGGATGTGCACCCAAAACTGGCTGCACCCCTGCGATGGCAAAGCAGTCGGGTCCTGCAAAGGAGAAAACGCTGGTCGGAATCGTAAGCGACACCGCCTGCGGCGCGAAGCATACGATGATGCCAGGCAAGAGTAACGCAGAGTGCACTCGTGCGTGCGCCTCCAAAGGCTCGAAGTACGCCCTGGTGGTCGGCAAAAAGGTTTACACACTGGAAGGTCAGGCAGACGAGTTGAACAAGATCGCAGGTGAGAAGGCCAAAGTGACAGGGATGGTCAGCGGCGACGTGGTTCAAGTTTCATCCGTAGCTCCGGCCAAGAAAGGTTAACAACTCCTGGTCCGGGCTCAAATGCAAACCTGGCGGGACTGAGAGGCTCCTGCCAGGTTTTAAACCGATTGTGGGTGGCTTTTCATGCGAAGAATTCTGCTTACTGTTTTCCTCCTACCTTCCGTCTTTTTCTCGTCAGACAAAACTCCTGCACCGCGATGGCATATGTCTGGTTCTCTGAGTGAGGCATGTTCGTGTTCGGTTCCCTGCCGATGCAACTTCGGGGGCAAACCTGCACCTCACCCGTATTGCTACTCCATGTACTCGTACAAAATTGCGAAAGGCCACCATGGAAGCGTTTCTTTGGATGGCTTGAAGTTCGGTTCCATGGATGCCCGCTTTGGGCGCACCCTTTATATAGATAGCCACGCCAATGAAGCCCAACGCGCGGCCCTGAATGACATTGCTACCGACCTCATGGGACTTAAAAGCACGGACAAATTCTATCCGGGTCAATCCATGGCGCATATCGCAACAAGGTACGTCGACATCGAGCAGGAATCAGACCCGAAGAGCAATCACCTCAAGCTGGGAGAGGACGGAGAATTCCGCGCCTACTACATTATTGGGCGCGACGGTGTTAACCCGGTGACAGTAAAAAATAACACTACCTGGGCGATTGATGTCGCCATCAAAGCAACAACCAGCACCTTTTGGTATATGTATGGCCGTAACCGCTTCCGGATGAACGGCACCAACAGCAATCAGGGTGAGTTTGAATACGACAGCTCACAATACCGCAGTGACGATAAGACAGACGCTCCACACTGTGGACGTTGAGCCCCAAATGATTCCAATCGTAACGTTGGGCAATGGGTAAATACTCCCTCCAGGAGCGATTCGCAAAAAGTGTCTCAGAATTCAGTTCCATCGAGAATCGCTGGGGTAAGCGGGAAAACTGAGAAATCCGGAGTCCTCCTTTCCACTGTGGCCAAAGTATCCCAGACCGTATAACTGGCCATTTCCATCTCGAATGGCCCAAATGCTCCGTTGGCGTCGATTGTACCCACCCCGCAGCTGAGCTGGTTAGGATTCAACGTAAAACTCGAGGCCGTCAGATTCATGAAATCCTCCAGGTGCGAGCAAATGCGCTCGATGAGCATACCTTCAGCTATAGGAAGATTCAGAAAACCCACAAATCTAACACGATTCTGCAACTTTTTTCCCCGGCACAACTCGCCTGCGGATCCCGCAATATATGTGGAGACGGATCGTTTTCATTGGAGGTGGATACATATCCTTCGAGTTTGCTCATATTGCCACCCGTGCAGGTTCGGAGGTCACAATTCTGCATCGGGGAGAGCGGCCTTTGGAAGGATTTGACCCGGATCTTGTTGCCCAATTGGTGAAAAAAACGAAACGTCTTGGCGCAACATTAAAGGTGAGAATGCAAGTCGAATCAATCAAAAAAATGAGTGACTCTCTCACAGTCCACGCTTCTGTGCCGGATGGACAAACAGAAGTCTTCGCCGCGGATTTAGTGGTTCACGGTGCCGGCCGTGTTCCGGAGATTGATGATTTGAATCTGCCGGCTGCCGGTATCCAGGCCGAAGAACGCGGCGTTCTAGTGAACGAATATCTGCAGAGCTTCTCGAATCCGGCGGTCTATGCCGCGGGCGATGCTGCCTCCACCCAATTGCCGGCACTAACGCCTGTGGCGTGCTATGAAGGGCGAATAATCGCGTCTAATTTACTGAAAGGCAATCACAGAAAATACGAAGCCGTCCCCACACCTACGATCGTGTTTACGATTCCACCGCTCACCGCAGTGGGTCTTTCAGAGCGAACCGCACAACAGAAAGGCCTGCACTTCCGAATTAAAAAGGAAGATACATCGGGCTGGTACTCATCCCGCAGAGTAGCCGAAGACTGCTCGGGATTTAAGATTCTGGTTGAAGAAAATACTGACCAGATTATCGGTGCTCATTTTATCGGTCCACACGCCGATGAATTAATTAATGTATTCGCGCTGGCAATGCAGGTTCAAATTCCGGCCAGTAACCTGAAACACGCGCTGTATGGTTATCCGACCGTCGGCTCCGATTTGCAGTACATGCTCGAGGGCCCCGAACTTCCAAACCGTTCCGCGGCATAAGTTAGTGGGTTGTAAATGCAGCAGAAGCCGGTGAAATGGTAAAGCCAGAAAGTGCCAGTGCTTCGTGATTACTTGAAAGAGTTTGTTGAATTCGTGAACGCGATGAATAAGGCGCCGAAAACAAAATGGATTACTTAAGCGGATGTCGTCTCATTCTGGCTACCGACCTAGCAGCAATGAGGATGGACAGAATTAGTCCATCATCGATCGCAGAAACGAACACAAATTTGTGATGTAAACGGCCACAGTGGCTCTAGCAGGATGGAAGTAGAAACTGCAAATGACTTAAAAGATGGCGCGCCCTGAGAGATTCGAACTCCCGGTCAATTGAGCGTGCGCCAAAATCTTAGTTTCAAAATGTGTCATCGATTCTGCGGTTCCCATTAGCTTTTCTGAGCGCAAATCAGAGTGACACTCTAGTGAGGCGAGCACTGTCGCAGTTTTACCTACGGCATGAATTGTCAAAGTCTTGAAAAGCGTGTATCCGCTTGAAAATTATTGGTCGGGGAGAGAGGATTTGAACCTCCGACCCCCTGGTCCCGAACCAGGTGCTCTACCAGGCTGAGCCACTCCCCGACTGAAGAAAGAAGCCGGCGCTGAATAACGCGCGGCGTTTCGGTAGGCCTCGATTATAGCAGCAAATCAGCCTTCAGCACTCTGCATTCAACCGTCAGCCGAGGCCCACCCCCAAACCAAAGTCATCAGAAGAGATTGCCAGAACTGCCAAAAATTGCCGGAATTGGAAAAGCAAAATCTCACCACGGAGGCACGGAGACGCTGGAGAAAACCAAGCCAGATCGGGAAATTCGGGGTATCGCCGGGATCGCCGTCAGAACACGACATCGCCGCCATCAGAAAAGCAAGGCTTACCACTGATCAACACTGATGACACTGATCCGAAAAAACCTTTACTGCGGATTAACGCAGGAAAGCTAACGGCTGAGGGCTAATGGCTGAAGGCTGATCCAATTACCCCGCCAATCCGGCAGGAAACTTGAGATTACCTGCGACCAAAGATGATTGGCGCAGGTAAGCAGGTATTTACCTGATTGTGAGTAGTCACTCTGCGGACGAAGAATGTATAGCAACACTCTTCGCCACTATGACCACTTTGGATCTGCTAGAAACACCGGCAACGCCGGTGGCCACTGCCGCCAAGCCCTATACGGTTTGTCTGGCCGCCCCGGACGTTCAACTTTTGCCGCAACGGCGCGCCGACGCTTTCTGGCGTCGCTCAACCGGACGCCTGATCGTTCTGGCCATCATCGCAATGACCGTGCGCATTTTCATTGGCGAGGCCTCGGTGGTCCCCACCGGCTCCATGGAGGGCACCATTCTGGTGGGTGATCACCTGTTCATGGACAAACTGCTTTACGGTCCGGAAATTCCGATCGTGCACTGGCGGCTTCCGCGCGTGAAGAGTATTCATCGCGGCGATATCATCGTGTTCCGCTATCCCAAGAATCCTGCTGACACGTACCTGAAGCGCGTGGCTGCCGTGGGTGGCGACTCTCTGGAAATTCGCGACGGCGTGGTTTATGTGAACTCCAGGCCGGTGGTTGAGCCGTACGTGGTGCACAACCTGCCCGGCTATGCGCGCCATGAGCAGATGGCGTCCCGGATTATTCCATCCGGCAAGTTGTTCGTGATGGGAGATAATCGCGACAATTCCAGTGACAGCCGTGAGTGGGGTCTGGTGCCGGAGAAAAACGTGCTGGGCGAACCGATGGTTGTTTACTGGTCTTACGATGCGCCCACCGCCCGATGGCTGGACGAAAAGCCTTCACATCGCGTGGCTTTCTACGCCTCGATTGCGGGAAACTTTTTCTCTCGCACACGCTGGAACCGCATGGGAACCTGGCTGTAATTTCATCTTTGTCATCCCGGGCGCATCGGGGCGCAAGCGACGGGATCTATGGATGAAGGTTCCTACCCGGGCACTCGCCGGCTCCTACCTTTTTGCCGGCGCCTTTTTCACTTCTGAATTCTCATCGAAACAGAAATCAATAAACTTATCTGTATAGATCTTGCCCACGGCAAGACGCAAATCATTTTTTGTGAGTTCTTTGAAACTAAACTCCGCTATGCCTGATGAGGGAGACACGGTAACAAGAAGGTATCCATAAACTTTCTCGCGATGTTCTTTTGCGCGGCCCTTGGTATCGGGTAGAGGATAGCGGACCGCGCCGGCTGTACCAACAATCCAGCCGGGCAGGACTCCTTCATGCGATCGCCAATAATCGGAGTCGAAAACGTCACTCATATAGAAATGAGAATGGCTGGCCAGAACATAAACCGGCTTACTCGTGGCCTTCTGGAAATCAATAAGCTCGGTATAGACCCGCTCGCCGCTCTTGATTCCCAATACCCATGCGTTCATGCTGTGCCCGGAAGCCAGGCTATTCGGCAGCGCTTCATGCATGCCGACTATCAGTCCGTGCACATCTGCATTTGTCTTCGCACGTTCAAGCACGCCTTGCAGCCAGGCCATCTGCTGATCGTCAAATTGGTCCTGACTCGCGTTGTCCAGATAGATAAAGTCAATGCCGCGCTGGATCCAGTGAAAATATGTGTGCGGCTGGTCATTCGTCTTGTCGGCGAGCCTTTGCTGTTGCAAAGCGGGCGCGTTCAGGTAATCCGCAAATGTCTTTTCAAAATCCTGGCGCGTCTTGGGCGCCGTAAGTTCGTGATTGCCAATTCCCAGATAAACGGGCAGCGGCTTGAACGGATTAAGTTGACGCGTGATGAAGTCCGGCCAGGCGTCTTTCAGGTACAGCTGCATATCCACTGGCTTGCCGCGACGCTCAGGTTCATTTCTGTAATCTTCATCCGGGGCGTAGATCGCGCGCAGGTCGCCCAGGTGCCAGTAGAACGCAGCGTTACTTTGCTTCACAGAAGCGGCAATCGCCGGCATAACAACGTTGCCGCAATTACGCGAGTCACCAGAAACAGCAAACGTCCAGGGACTGGAAGACGAAGTTGTGGATGAAGACGGGGCTTGAGATGAAGACGGGGTTTTGGCTGAAGGCGAAAGCTCAGGCGACGGTGTCGCCTGCTGCATGGCCAACGCCAAACAGCAGGTCAAAACCATCAATCCTGCAATGCAGATTCTTCTTTGGGGAGACAATGCGCCTCAGTTCCGGGCGCTCAGACAGCTAATCATGCCGCACGCCCTGCGCACCAATTTAATGTGTGCGCCATCAGAGACGCAAGGCGGGGCAATACTAAAGCGCTACGTCCACGAGAGATCAGGACGAAATCGCTTGTGGCAGCTCTGGCAGGTGTTGTCCATGTGCATGAAGAAACTCACCACCTGCGACTCATCATGGTTTTTCGCCGCCCGGTTCAGTTCCTCTGCCACGTGGGAGAGCTGCAACCTCTTGTCGTTAAAGAACTGCACGTCCTGAGCACTCCAACCCTGCTGTTTATAAGTGGCCTCAAACGTCTGTAGTCCCTGGGCCGCCTGCATAATCCGGCTGGACGCCACGGCAATCGTGTCCATCTTTTCCTTCGTCAACGGACGATCATGCCAGATGGTAAAGCTCATGGCCGTGTAATCCTGGTGGACCTTGGTTTCCATCATCTGCCGCAGGTCATTATTAGCCACATTCAACGGCGCTGGCGCCGCTGCGGGCACAGCCGTCTCTGCCGACCGCCGGGCGTGAATCTGAAATCCCAGCACGGCGAATATAAACGCGAGCACAACTGCAATGCCGGCCACCTTCGGCTTAATCGTCACTTGCGCTTTCCTCCGTGCTTGCTGGCTCTCGCGTCCGCGTACATCTGCGGAACTTCAACGTGGGGTAGCGTCCCTGTAAGCGTCTTCAGGAATGCCACCAGGTCGGCTTTCTCCTGGATGGAAAGACTCAACTTGAAAATGAGCTTGTCTTTGATCGGGCCATCACCGCCGCCGCGATCATAAAACTCAACCACATCTTCCAGCGTGGCACTGGAGCCATCGTGCATGAAAGGTGCTGTCATTGTCACATTGCGGATGGACGGTGTCTTGAATGCGCCGCGGTCTTCTTCTTTCTTTGTGATCTCAAAGCGACCCAGGTCCTCAGGATTTCCCTTCACCGCCGTGGTTCCCAGGTTGTGATAAAGATTGTCAGTAAAGTTTGCGCCCTTATGGCACTCAGAGCATGCACCGCGCCCGAAGAAGACAACCAACCCGCGCTTCTCCTGGTCAGTCAACGCCTTTTTGTTCCCCTGCATGTATTGGTCAAAACGGGCGTTGGGCGTGATTAGCGTGCGTTCAAAGGCCGCGACCGCGCGGGCCACATTGTCCAGTGAAGGTCCGGCATTAAATACCGTTTGAAAGTCACGCCGGTACTCAGGAACGGCATTCAGCCGGGCGATGAGATGGGTTTCATCCACCATGTTCATCTCATCGGGCGAGAGCAGCGGGCCTTTGCATTGCTCGTCCAGCGTGGCGGCGCGCCCGTCCCAGAATTGCGCGGTATTAAAAGCGGCATTGAGAACGGTAGGCGAGTTCCGTCTCAGCAACACGCCCTTAAATCCTTTGGAGCGCGGCAGCCAGTCAGTGAACCCTTTATCCGGACTATGGCAGGTGGAACAACTGCTGCTGGAATCTCCCGAAAGGCGCGTATCAAAAAACAGTCGTTTGCCTAGTTCGATCTTGGCCGGTGACTGTGGATTGTCCGCGGGGACCGGCACTTCGGGCAAAGCAGCCAAACCGCCCGGCAGCACTTTCATCGCGTCCACAATCTCGGGACCAATCACAGGGACTGCGCGTGGATCGTCCGTGGCCGATATGCTTCTGGCCACAAGAACGATCATGATGTACAGCGCAGCAAAGGCGATACTCAGCGGAAAGCGAAAACTTTTGCGAGCCATCCTTGTAGACTCCTCTTTCTGGTCTGGGGTGCTCATTTTGCCGCGGTGGCGGCTGTGGGGGCATTTTCCAGTACAACGTTTTCAGTGACTGCGCCGTTCTTAGGCACAACCACCGTACGTTCCAGCATGCGTGACCGCTCATGCCATGCTTTCAATACATATCTTCCCGGAGGAACATCATTGATGGAGAAGGTCTGGCCCGGCACGCTGCTCACAAAATACCGGGTCGGCACCACGAAAATGCGCGCATGCATCTGGCGATGGATGGAGCAGAAGACATCAACGATTCCGGTCTTGTCAAAGGAAACTGAACGGAATTCTCCCTTGGCATAAACACCCAGGTTGAACTGGCTCATGCCGGTGAAGGAGAAAACGTTGTGCGCAACGTCGTCATCATTCGGCATGTCCACCTTCTGGCCTTTTACCGCCACCAGAAAGTCCGGTGAGAATTGCAGGTTTTTTTGAGAAATCTTCAAAGCTGTCTCAGGCGGCTTTCCCTGGTCCTGGCCTTCCAGCCAGATCACCACGTTTTCTTTTTCTCCGGCAGCCTGGCTGGTTCCGGTTCCGGTTGAAGCCACATTACCCAGCCGGATCTTGCCGGAAACTGTGCCTGCATTCGCCGGAAGAGTGGCAAACACACAAAGTATCGACGCTGCAACTATCAAACGTCTGATCACAAATTTCTCTCCAGGTCGTGATTTCTGAATTTTTCGCGCCGGATGAAGCAAGTGATTAGGGACTGCACTTCAACCTTAGTAAAGCGCCGTCCGGCCGCGCCGGAAGTGACAACCAGTGGAGAATACTTTCGTCTGCTAAGTACAACAACTTACGAAGGTAACCAGGTTTAAGAGTTGGCAGAGCTGAACTTTGGGGGCTTTAATACCAAGGGCTTAACTGCTACGGGATTAACTACTATGGATTGATCGCGGCACCAGCCACAATGCCGCTTCGCCTTCGGGTCGGGTCATTCTGGACCACGTTTTGCTCTACCTGATGGTAACTAAGATCGCGGGCCACCATTTCAAACTTTCCTTTGAACCGTACGTTGGCGACGGCATGTGTGAAGGTACGCAGCCACATTCCATCCACTTCTGAAAAACTCATCAGAATATGCAGGTCACGTATCCACCAGGACGGGCTCTTGGAAGGATTGCCTTCGATCCGGCGAATGTTGAAGTTTTCCGCATCAATCCAGACGCGTCCGCGCAGAAGGTCTTTGTCACTACGCCGGGGATTCATAGCCAGCACAAAACAATTCCGCCCGTCCAGGTCTTCGGAACCTGCCAGAGAAAAGGCGTAATTGTCCGGCGAAAACTCGTCGCGAGCTGTTTCTTTGGCGTCCTTCTTTTCGGTTTCGTGGTCCAGCACGTCACGCAGGACTTTTTCCCCCATCCCTCCGTGGCTGCTCTCAACTTCATAACGCTTGTGGTCAGGAGGAAGGTAAGTCACATTGGCGATGACGCGGGCCTTCTGCGAGGATGCTTTGTCCAGGAGTTGGTAATCGCGTTTAACGGTGATTGCACGGGAGCTGACCTTATTCTGTTCCTGCGCCCGCATCATGCGGGAGACAATGGTTTGCAGATCCGGGTTCGCCGGCGTTGCAGCGCCTGACGACTGGGCAATCGCCAGCGATGCCCCAAGACAGAGCAAACATGCAACGTGTACGAACTTGAATACCATTCTCAGGCTCCCAAAATGCCGCGGTATTCACTTGGAAGCAGTTCGGCGGCAAAAGGAGGCTAAGTAAAAGTGTTAAGGCAAGAAAATTCGAATCCTTTGGCCCAGTCACCCTGGTAACGATGGCATCTCACTTAGCCTCTGCCAAGAAAGTTGACTATGAAGTATTCCGGCCCTGGTTTTCTGTTTTTGTCTTTGCCTTTCTTGTGTTTCCTGATCGGATGTGGGAGCGGAAGTGTCTCTTCATCGCCCAGTCCCACGGCTAACCCCGGCACCGCTATTGCTCTCCAGAACATCTCTACAAACCTTCAGTCTCCTCTCGATCTGGAGCAGCCTAACGATGGCTCCGGGCGGTTATTCGTGGTGAGTCAGACAGGCACCATTCAGATTATTCAGAATGGCGCAGTTCTGCCCACACCTTTTCTAGATATTCGCAATCTGGTCATTGACAACAATGAAAGTGGACTGCTGGGCCTTACTTTTCACCCCGGGTTCCCACAGAATCCCCGTTTTTATGTGAACTACGTTCGCTCGAATGCCGGGCAAATTCAGTCAGTCATTTCGGAGTTCCAGGTTTCCGCGACGAATCCCAACCAGGCAGACCCGGCCACACAGCGAATGCTGCTCGTGGTGAATCAGGTACACAACTTTCTCAACCACAAAGCCGGACAGCTCGCCTTTGGGCCTGATGGATTTCTTTACTTCGGTCTGGGCGACGGCGGAAGTGAAGGCGACCCCTTCGGCAATGGTCAAAACACTCAAACGCTACTGGGCAAGATGATGCGCATTAATGTTGATTCAACCAGTCCCGGTCTGCAATACAGCATCCCGCCGGACAATCCTTTTGTTGCCGGCGGCGGCCTGCCAGAGATTTTTGCTGTCGGCTTTCGCAATCCCTGGCGTTTCTCTTTCGATCAGCCCACGGGCAGGCTTTTCGCCGCTGATGTGGGCCAGGATTCGTTTGAAGAAATTGATATCGTCCAAAAGGGCGGCAATTACGGATGGAACATCATGGAAGCGACCCACTGTTTCAATCCACCCTCAGGGTGCAATATGGCGGGCCTGATCCTGCCGATAGCCGAAATTCCGCATCCTGAAGGCGAGGCGGTGATTGGCGGCTTTGTCTATCACGGGTCTGCCATTCCTGGCCTGCAGGGCGTTTATATTTTCGGCGACCTCAACGGTAAGATCTGGAGTCTCCAGCAGCAACCATCAGGATCATTTACCCGCAACTTACTGCTGACCACCCAGCTTTCGATCACCTCATTCGGACAAGACCAGTCCGGTGAACTGTACGTGGTTGATCTGGGCGGGCAAGTGCAAAAAATCGTACCTAAATAGCGTTCGCCGCAATCTTCTGGAGCAATACTCCTTTTTTTGTCGATCCCGCTAGGGAACGGTGACCGGAGCCCTCAGCTCGGGATAGAGGGGGAAGACATCCGCCAGTTCCCTTACCTGACGTCGAATACGCCCCAAAGCGGTTGCGTCCTTATGATTGTTCAAGGCGTCCGCAATGAACGACCCCACCTGAAGCATCTCTTTCTCTTCCATGCCGCGGGTAGTCAGCGCCGGAGTTCCAATGCGTATTCCACTCGGCTTAAGCGGCGGGTTCGTATCAAACGGAATGGCATTTTTGTTGACCGTGATCCCGGCCTGACCCAACGCGTTTTCGGCTTCGCTGCCCAGCATGCCCTTGACGAAAACGTCCATCAGGAAGAGGTGGGTATCAGTCCCGCCGGAAATTACGCGGAAGCCTTCATCCATCATCTTCTTGGCCAGAGTTCTGGCATTGGCGACCACCTGATTTGCATAATCCTTAAATTCCGGCTGTAACGCTTCGCGGAAGCAGACCGCCTTGGCGGCAATCACATGCACCAGCGGGCCGCCCTGTATTCCGGGGAAAACCGTCTTATCAACACCGGCCGCGAATTCCTGCTGGCAAAGCACCATGCCAGAACGCGGACCACGCAATGTCTTATGCGTGGTGGTGGTCACGATGTGGCAGTGCGGGACCGGTGAGGGATGCACGCCGCCTGCAACCAGACCGGCAAAGTGGGCCATGTCAACCATGTACCTGGCACCGACCTTGTCCGCGATCTTCCGCATGCGGGCGAAATCGATGATCCTGGCATAAGCGCTGCCGCCACCCACAATCAGCGTAGGATGCTCTCTCTCAGCAATCTGTTCCAGTTCATCATAATCAATGGTTTCCGTGTCTTTGCGCACACCGTACGGAATGATCTTGTACATCTTGCCGGAAAAGTTGAGCGGATGTCCGTGGGTAAGGTGCCCACCATGCGCCAGATTCAAGCCCAGGATGGAATCACCGGGCTTCAGGATCGACATGTAGGCCGCCATGTTGGCCTGCGATCCTGAGTGTGGCTGCACGTTGGCGTGCTCAGCGCCGAAAAGCTGCCTGGCGCGATCGCGCGCCAGGTTCTCCACTACATCAGCGTATTCACAGCCGCCGTAATAGCGCTTCCCCGGATAGCCTTCCGCGTACTTGTTGGTGAAGACCGACCCGGCCGCCTGCAGCACTGCCTGGCTGACAAAGTTTTCTGAAGCAATCAGTTCCAGCCCGTCATGCTGGCGTTCGGCTTCATGGGCTATAGCTTGGGCAATCTCAGGGTCAGCTTCCGTCAGTGAACGGGACATCCAGGCATTTTTCATACAAGAATCTTACTAGCACGGCGGTCGATTGGGGAGGTCTTAAACTTTCTATTCCCCGCCCATGAACGTAATCATCTCAGGCAGAGTGCGAAAAACTCTGGTCATCTTTTTTATGGGCGAGCCCGGCGGAGGACCCGCTGTCCCGATCACAAACTTGCAAGCATACTGCCCTTGTGAGCTTTCGGTACCTTGGTCGGCCGTGACCAGAAACCTCATCACCGTTTCAGAGGCAAGATTGCGAACCGCTGTCGTAGTCACACAGGCGTAAGTTCCCTTTTTCAGCGACTCCGTATTAGCGGAACTATCGCAGGCTTCAATCATGTAACGAACTTCAGCGCCCTTTGTATGCTGGTCAAACCAGGCGCCAAACGGCTCGTTCGGAAGACCTGACTCCATCTCGGACAGGGGCGTGGATTTCAGTTGGGCAATCCACTTCGAATCGTCGTTTTGAAGTGCGTTCAAGGAACCACCCGTCATGACCATCGTCGCGCACGCGACCAGAGCACTGATTAATCGGCTTCGCATCGGAAAGCTCCTATCGTCTCCCAACGCCTTCGCTGGAAATGTTTGTATAGACGTTCGGCTCGTGCCGCTCCATCCACCGTTGCGGTGAGCGGATTTCTTCGAAGCCGAATTTTTTGTACAAATCATGCGCGTCGCGAGTCACCAGTGCCCAGCGACGCAGTCCCTGCAGTTCCGGATGGCCGACAACACACTCCATCAGCCACTTGGAGAGTCCCTGACCACGATGTTCTTCCAATACAAAAACATCGGCCAGATAGGCGTAAGTCGCATAGTCGGTGATCACGCGCGCAAAGCCCATCTGTTTGCCGTTCCTATAAACCCCGAAACACAATGAGTGTTGTATTGATCGCCGGACCGTTTCCAGCGGGATACCATTGGCCCAGTAAGAATTGGCCAGAAAGGCGTGCACCACTTGGATATCGATTTTGCCGGGGTCTGTGCTGATCTCACAGTCATCTCGCTTCCAGCACATGGGCGGAAATTCATTCATGCGCTCTTGCCCGTCGTTTCGAGTGCAGCCTGCCGCGCTTCAGCTTTTTCGATCTCGCTGATTTTCGCTACGCGCCGTTCATGGCGTCCGCCGGCAAACTGTGTATTCAGCCATTTGTCCACAATAGCAACAGCCTGCTCCGGGCTCAGTGTTCTGGCGCCCAGAGTCAAAACGTTTGCGTTGTTATGCTCCCGGCACATCTGCGCTTCATATTCGGTGGAGACGTTCGCCGCCCTAACTCCAGCCACCTTGTTGGCTGCGATGGCCATGCCTATCCCGCTTCCGCAGACCAGAATTCCCAGGTCCGCGCGGGCCTCATGTACGTTATGGGCCACGAGCTGGGCAAAATCAGGGTAATCCACTGACTCACCCGAATTGGTCCCCTCATCGCGCACCTCTATCCCGCTCTGCTGAAGGTGCTCCTTGATTCGGTTTTTGAGTTCGTAGCCGGCGTGGTCCGCGCCCAGGGCGATTTTCATGGAAGACATTCTACATCTCAGGATTCGCCGCGCGCAGAATGCCAGACACGCCTCTAAAACGGGCCACAAACAACAAGGCCGGCACACGGCCGGCCCTGGGAAAGTCCTTTGTCCAATTTACTTCTTGTCGTGGTCGTGATCGTGGTCGTGGTCTTTGTCTTTGTGATTGTCAGCGAACTTCACGCCCATCTCAGTGTGCTTTATGGCCTCATCGGTGGCTTTGATTGCGGCCGCGCGGTGCCCGCCTTTGTCGGCCTCTGCCTTTTGCAGGTGTTCGCGAGCTTGTTTCAGGGACTCAAGGGCAGCCTGCATATGCGGCTGGTCTTCTACTGCTGCGGCTGCTGTTGGAGTCGGGTTGGACGCGGCCGTCTTGGCCGTTGCCGCTGTCAAGCTGATAGCGCCTAAAACCAAAGTCAGTGCAAGAATCTGGAAAATCGCTTTCGTGAAACTCCTTCCGGTCAGAGACCAGCGAGAAAAGTAGCTTCCCTTGCAGTCGAAAGTCAATCGCCTCGCGTCCCTGTAGAACCCAGAAGGTCACCGCCTAACCCCATCTGTACTACCCTATCCTTATTACCCCAGGGGTATGGCACTTGCGAGTAACCCATAAGGCGTTTGTTCTCTTGTGCGCGGCTTTACTTTCGCGGGATAATCACGCCGCAGTACTCTGTAATTTCAACCTGATTGAGGTGAATGATGGCCACACGGCCGGCGATGCCCGAACCCGATATGTCCGGGGACACACGCGTACCCGCGCAACCCCTGAAATACATTCAGTTCGAGATCTCGAACTTCATCGCCCGGCTCACCATGAGCCATGCGCCACATAATGTGCTGACCGTGCCCATGATGAAGGAGATGGCTGAAGCCATTGAAAGCCTCAATGGCCGTACAGATGTAAAGGCCATTCTGCTGCAGTCATCGCAACAGGCTTTTTCCGCGGGTATCTCACTGGAAGATTCGCGCCCTGACCGCGTCTTTCAGACCCTGGACGCATTCACCCGCGTCTTTCAGGCGATGGTAGACATTTGTAAGCCCGTGGTGGTTGTGGTCAACGGCCCCGCCATTGGCGCGGGATCAGAGCTGGTCGGCTTTGGCGACGTGGTAATTGTCACCCCCAAGGCAAAATTCGCGCAGCCGGAAGTAAAACTCGGCGTGTTTCCGCCCTTCGCCGCCGTGATGTTGCCGCAGATTATCGGGCAGAAGAAAACCTATGAACTGATTCTCACCGGCGAAGCGCTCAGCGCTGAAGAGGCCCTGCACTTCGGGTTCGTCAATAAAGTTGTACCCGAAGCCGAGCTGACTAAACACGTGGAGCAGTTGATGGTGCGCATCTCCGAATTCAGCGGGCCCGTTCTGGAAGTGACCAAGCGCGTGATCGGGAATTCCATCGGCCTTCCGCTCAAGCAGGCCATGAAGACCTCACAGGACCTTTACCTCAACGAACTCATGAACCTGGAAGACGTTCAAGAAGGTCTGCGCGCCGTCATCGAGAAACGCAAGCCAATCTGGAAGAACAAATAGGTCGCACTGGTCAGTGTGTTTACCCTCAAGACACCCGGTAAACGATCTTGTCTTTGATGGTCACATAGACATCATTCGGGATCACCATGCGTCCCAGAAGATCGATGCGGCAGGGATAAGGCCGATGCTCAACAATGCGCTCCGCTGTTTCCGCGTCCAGACCCAGCACCCGCATAATCTCGTGCTGGCTGGCTTCATTAATATTCAACGCAGGATTATTCCACCGGCTTCGCGTACCTTGAACAGAAATGCCACGCCGTTGCAAAGATGCCAGCCACGATGCGGCAAAGATCCCGACTCCAATTGCTCCCAGAAATGACAACAGCTTCATCAAAACTCCCTCCAGCAATTTTGAACAGTCAAATTTCGAATGATGTGCAAGAGTTTGATGCGGAAAAATTGGGCTGTGTTTTTTGGGCTGTCTTTTTAAAGATTCGTGGCCAGGAACCTGACCATGTGGTAAGCGTCCATGTACTTGAAAGGCATTTCGCCCGTAGTGTAATGTCCGCAAGGCAGAATCACCGTCTTTAGGTCAATGCCGTGACCACGGAATGCTGCAATCGCCTGCCGCGAGAGTTCCGGAATGAATGTGAGATCGTACTTGGCATAGATCATCAAGGTCTTGCGCGGAAAACGGGCAAACTTGTCAAAGTACGCCATGGGACTGATGCACAGCCATGCCTGACGCAGCCGCTCCAGCGTGAGACCGTCACGCTCCAGGCCTTCACGAACATGCCGCGTGGATTGACCGGTCCAGGTCACATCAGCAACATACGTTGACGCATGGTTAAAGGCGCAGGCCTTGAGCCGCGAGTCATGGGCCGCCGCCAGAAATGCATAACAGGATCCCAGGCTGGTGCCAAGCACGCCAACTTTGGTTTTTCCCTGCGCGTATAGCCAATCAATGCAGGAGCGCAGATCAACAATTGCCTGGCGCGCCGCATCAATCGTGCGGCAGATATTCGGAGACACTGCGTAATCGGAGCGGGCTGTCTCCACCGGCCGGCGAATATCGTGATAAGGCTTGCTCATCCTTAATACCGAAATTCCGAAGCGATTGAGCAGCGGACCCAGTGCGTTATACGCAATGCCATTCGCGTTCCAGTGTGGAAGAATGATGACCGCGCGGTCGCCTTCGGTTTCAAACCAGCGCGCATTCACCAGATCGTTTTCCGGATACGGCGTGCTCACCGGCGAGGTAAACCGCAGAAACGTGCCTTCACCCTTGGGAAGTTTGTCGGAAGCATTGCTGCCTGTGGGAAAAAGCTCAACCTTGCGGCGCTCCAGACGGAAGTCCGTAGGTGTCACGTAAGAGAAGAAGTGATCACTGTCGGCCACAATGCGATCATTCAGTTCATGCAGGTAGCGCTCATGATGAGCTTCAGAACTGGGGGCGTCGCCGTTGATCTGCGGCCAGCGCTTGGCCCAGTCCAGCCCCCATTCCAGCGGACGCACCAGTCGATTGGTATCACGCATGGTGAGCCGCGTCTCCCACGCGTACATCAGTTTTTCATAAAGTCCCGGCATGAATAATTGAATTAACTCTGTTTTGATTCTAAATGCTTCAGTTCTTAAACCACGGCCCAGCTTACCTCGGTCAAGTTGTGGCCAGTCATAGTGTGACTCAAGGGCGCGGCAAACGGCCATGTCAATGCAGTGAACCTGCTCAATGTTGGACTGACGGGCTCTGTTTGCATCTTGAATGGAAGTGGTAGATCATAGCTGGTTCTCACCCCTATCAGGTCCGGCGGATTACGTATGTTTTCAGCGGCTCGCATTCGGCAATCAATCGATTCCCTATACTTGCGCCAGCATGGAGTTACCGCCGATTGATCCCCACTCAGCTTGATCGGCTCGCAAGGATCACGGGTGGAGAGTTGCATGGCGGCTCACCTGGATTGGTCATCGACCGCGTATGCACCGATTCCCGCGGCGCGTCTCCCGGAGCAATCTTTGTGGCGCTTCGCGGCGAGCAGAGTGATGGTCATCGCTTTGTGGATGACGCGTTCCGGAATGGCGCCAGCGCGGCCCTTGTTTCCCGGCAGTCTTTCTCTCAGCAGGCTTTCTCCCAGCAGGCTTTCTCCTCCCAGCAATCTTCCATCTCGGGCGGTTGTCCTCTGATCGTGGTGCCGGACACTTTGCGCGCACTGCAAGGTCTGGCCCGCTGGCATCGCCGCGAATACATCAAGGACGTTCTGGCGATTACCGGAAGCAACGGCAAGACAATCGTAAAAGATGCGCTCAAAGCCCTGCTGGCCGGGCGACAGGTGCTGGCCTCTCCCGGAAGTTACAACAGCCAGCTCGGATTACCTCTTGCCATTCTGGCAGCCGAGCGGCCAGAAACACTGGCTATTCTGGAAGTCGGCATCTCTGCTCCGAGTGAGATGGCCGCCATGACGGAAATAGCTGCGCCGAACTTCGGTATTCTCACCAACATCGGCATGGCACATCTTTCGGCATTCGGGAGCCGCGAAGGAATTGCTCGCGAAAAGATGTCCCTGTTCGGCGCAATAAAAGAAGACGGGTGGGTGCTTCTTCCCGCCAACGAACCAACCATCGAAGCAGCGATCAAAAACCTGCGCTGCCGCGTCTTTCGCGTAGGAGCCGATTTAGGAGGAGCCGCCCAGCCACTCGCTATGACGCCCGCTGGATTGTCGCCAGACGGTCAGTTATTCCGCTTGAGTACCGCCGAAGGCGAGCAAACCGTCCGCTTGAAAACGCGTTCACCTGAAATTGTCTACGACTTGCACTATGCGGCGACCGCGGCTTTGCTCTTAGGGGTAAGTCTTGCGGAAATTGCTTCCACGCTTGACGCCTACTCGCCCACGGCAACGCGGATGGAGATGTGGTCTTCGCCGCAAGGCATACGCATTATCAATGATGGCTACAGCGCCGATCCAATTTCGGTGCAGGCTGCTCTGCGTTCGACGTCTTTGGGCACCGGCAACCCGAATGGGCGCCGGATTTTTGCTTTCGCCGGAATGCGAGAGCTGGGCGCAAGTTCTGATCGCGAACATCGCCAGGTAGGCGCACAAGCCGGCGTAAGTGGGTTCACACATCTTTTCCTGGTTGGCAGCGGCGAGCTCAGCAGCACCGCGGATGGCTACAAATCCGCCAAGCCGGAAGGCGAGGTGTTCACGGTTGGCAATCCAGATGAATTGAAAGACCGATTGCTGCCGCTTCTACGCCCGGGTGACACCGTGCTGTTCAAAGGCCCACGCAATGCCGGAATGGTGAAGGCAGTCCGCGATCTCACCGGCGCGATGGCTCAGCGCTGCCTGTGGGTAAACCTCGCCGCGATTGAAGGAAATATTGCACGTTTCCGCCGCCATTGCGAACCGGGCACACACATTCTGGCCATGTTGAAAGCCATGGCCTATGGCACCGAGCTGACTCAGCTTGCGTCATGGATGTCACGTCTCGGTATCCATCACATCGGCGTCTCGTCGGCGAATGAGGGTGCGGCGCTGCGCAAAAGCGGCGCCGACCAGGACATCTTTGTCTTTCTGAGTGAGCGTGAAGACGTGGACAATCTCGTGCGCTATCGGCTCACTCCGGTCATACACTCGGCGGAGCTGGTGGAATCCTTCGCCTCTGCTTTAACCAACGGCGGCAAGATGTTGGACGTGCATCTAAAAATAGATACCGGAATGCATCGTCTTGGCGTAGCGCCACAAATTGCTGTGGAGCTTGCTCAGCGAATCAAAAACAGTGGTGTGATGCGCCTGACTGGAGTGTGCACACACTTTGCTTCGGCCGACGATCCCGACTCAGACGCATTCACACTTCAGCAGATTGCGATGTTCGACAAAGTTGTGAGTGCGCTTCGCAATGCCGGGTTCAACAACCTTCAAGTGCATGCAGCCAACACCGCCGCAGCAATGCGCTTCCCTCAGTCGCATTACAACATGGTCCGCATCGGCCTGGGGCTTTACGGAATCTATCCTTCGCCAGCCGCAGAGCTGGCAATGGAACTGGAGTTGGCCATCGGCGTTACCAGCCGCATCACCAGCATTCAGCAGTTTGAACCCGGTGACACGTTAGGCTACGGCCGCAGCTATAAAGCCGCGCGTACGATGAGAGTCGGTATCGTGCCCTTCGGCTACGATGATGGTCTGCCCTGGCGGCTGGCCAACGCGAGCAAGGTGATGGTTGCGGGAAAGCTGGCTCCAATTGTCGGCCGCATCAGCATGGACCAGATGCAGATCGATCTAACCGAGATCCCCGGCGTCACCGCCGGCACTGAGGTCCTGCTCTATGGAACACACAACGGCGAGGTCTTGCGGCCGGAACTTGTCGCAGAACAGGCGGGCACCATCTCTCACGAACTGCTCACCCGCCTGGGCGAGCGTGTCCACAGAATTTACATCGAGCCTTAAAGTTAGTAGTCGTTTGGCGGGCCAGACTCGGAGGCCATGTTCTCAAAGCGGGTTGAACGCTTGATGAATGCCAGGTGCACCGTTCCGGTTGGGCCGTTACGCTGCTTGGCGATGATGATCTCCGCTTTGCCTTCCAGATCAGGATCATCCTGCTTGTAAACTTCCTCGCGAAAGATGAACGCCACCACGTCTGCGTCCTGCTCAATCGCGCCGGACTCGCGCAGGTCGGCAAGTTGCGGGCGATTGTTGCCGGTGCGGCTTTCCGGTGCGCGGCTCAACTGCGACAGGGCGATCACCGGGCATCGCATCTCTTTCGCCAGCGCTTTCAATCCGCGCGAGATGGCCGACACCTCCTGGGTACGGTTTTCATAACGCTTGCCGCCACCGCCGCCGGCGGGAACTCCGGCAACCAACTGGAGATAGTCCACGATGATCAAATCCAGACGGCCATGCGCCTGTTGCAAGCGGCGGCACTTCGCCCGCATTTCTGAAATAGAAATTCCCGGCGTGTCATCAATAAAGATGGGCGCTTCAACCAGAGCGGCCAGGCCGTTGACCAGTTTGTTGTAGTCATCGCGTCCAAGAAAGCCGGTGCGGAGTTTGTGCGAGTCCACCATGGCCTGCGAACATAGCAGGCGCATGACCAGCGACTCACGCGACATTTCCAGTGAAAACACGCCCACCACTTTGTTGTCACGTACGGCGGCGTTCTCGGCAATGTTGATGGCAAACGCCGTCTTGCCCATGGAAGGTCGGGCGGCAATAATCACCAGATCAGACTTCTGCAGGCCGCTGGTCATGTTGTCGAGCTGTTCGAAGTGCGTGGCTAGTCCGGTGATGCGCTGGCCCTGCTCGTAAAGCTTGTCAATGGACCCGAAGGATGATTTAACGATTTCCGGGATCCCCATGAAGCCCTGGCCAATGCGCTTTTCCGCCACCTGAAAAATCGCGGCTTCTGCGGCATCGACGATCTCTTCTGCGGGTGCATCCTGTTCGTATGCTTTCTGGATGGCGCTGGTGGCGGCATGAATGAGCCCGCGCAACAATGCCTTGTCTTTGACGATGCGGACGTACTGCTCAATGTTCTTGACGCGCGGAAGGCCATCCGTCAGCGAAGTTACGTACGCAACCCCGCCCACCGATTCGATCTCTTTGTGCTGTCCGAGCTGTTCAGTGAGAGTGACGAAATCGACCGGCCGGCCAGTTTCAGCCAACTCCATCATGCGCAGGTAAATACGACGGTGCGAATCGAGCGAGAAATCGTCAGCCCGTAGAAACTCCGCTGCCTGGGGATAAGAAGAATTGTCGAGTAGCACCGCACCGAGAATGGCCCGTTCGGCTTCCACACTGGCGGGCAGGCCGCGGTCAAGACTGTAATCGGTTGTCGCCATTCCGGATCAAAACACCCCAAATGAAATAATAATTCAGGGGCGAAAATCCGTCGAAGGCACGCAAATCTGCACGGAGAGCCTGCCTCACAAGAGGAAGGCGTATCACCATGGATTTAAGTGCTTTGGCTCCGATTCTGGATCTTCACCATGGCCGCAATAAAGAGCCCGGTCTGTACCAGCCATACAAACCGGGCACTTGCGGGGTGGATGTTCGCACGTTGCGTGTTGCCTCGCAACGCTTTGTTGACTCACGCAAGCTTCTCTCACGCTCAGTTCTTGCGAACTGAGATTCGATCGTCGCCACCGTTGGGCAGCACGGTCACGCAGATTAAGCTCAACCGCGACTCGCGAAGAGTGCGCTGTCCGATCTTTAGATCAGGCGTGCCTCTCTCCCAAGCGAACATCGCACACTTGAGTGTTAGCAATATGTACGAATCGACCAACGCGGGGCAAGAGCGGAATCAGGCTTTCTTGCAAACCACGGTGGAATGCTTGTGGAGAAATGGTTTTGCCTGTGGAGTGCGGTGGAAAACCGGTACATGAACTGTTCCGGGTCACGCCAGGGAAATTTTACTTAGGCGGCAACCTGCAATTTCTCAACGTGTTCCAACGAGACAATATGACGACACAACAAGACTGAAGGTGCAAAATGGCGAAGACAGGCAACTGGCCGGCATTCACAGCCGGCGCTGCATTCGGTGCGTTGGCAATGGCCGGAGTGCTTTCCTACAAGAGAAGAGCTGAAAGAAGCGATGGCCGCGTGGTCCATATTGAGCGAAGCTTAAACATCGGCAGGCCGGTGGAAGCGCTGTTTTCAGCCTGGCTGACCCTTGAGCGCATGCCTCAGCTCATAAGCCTGGTGCGGAAAGTTGAGCGCTTTGGCGCCGGTACACGCTGGCTGGCTAACCTTGACGGCCGTGATTTTGAATGGGACGCTCAAATCACTCAGGTTATCTTCAATGAATCAATTGGATGGAAATCGGTGAACGGCCCCACGCACTCAGGACGGATCAGCTTCTCTCCGCTGGGCGATCAGACCGTGCTGCATGTGGTCATGAGCTATGCGCCGCCCGAGGAGAGAGCAGGATCCCTGGCAGAGATCGGCGCAAACGTTGAGCAATGGATTGAGCGCGGGCTGCGCGAGTTCAAGGCGTCCGTGGAAGATGATTCTCTGCGCCATCAACATTTGGCACGCACAGGAACCACCGGCGCTGAAGTGGAATCAGCATGGAACACCGGCAGCGGCCCGATCGGAACGCCGGGAAAACCAGCGGCTCCGGGAACGGTCAGCTACACGCGCCCGCCAAAAGAGAAATAAGTATTTTGCCTTGAAAGGGCACGGTGCTTCAGACGTGCCGACAAAACCCAGGAAACATTGGCCCCTTCAATGCAAATCCTGGGAGCTTCTAGTCTTTTTTTGCTTTTTTGTGCGGATCGGGCTTGTCCGGCTCTGGATCGTCCGGCGGCTGGCCTAGAAGTTTGAATTCGGCTTCACGACTGCGCGATGTAGCGCTCTTGTTCGCATCCGCCGTGAACTGGATCAGAGTTCCCCGTAAAATGTAATATCCGTCTTCTGACTTGTTCTTCGCCTTACCACGATCGAAACGTCCGCTGAACTCAAACCATACTCCGTGCAGCGGCTTGGTGGTAAAGCTCACATCATGGCCTTCCACTGCGGCTTTGCTGAAAAACTGGTCCAGAAACGCTCCGCGATCGCTATCCAGTTCTCCGCGACGCGATATGTACCCGGAAACGCCATTCTCTTCCAGGTTGATCTGAACGAACTCGCCATCGCTCAAAAAACTGTACATCCCTGAGATATCTTCGGCGGCCTTCGTCGGGGAAGATGGATTTGGCTGTGACTTTGCTTTGGTTGAGTCAGGTGCTTGTGCCGGCGCAAGAGTATTAAGCAATGACACAAACAGGAGCAGTGTACTTAAACGTGAATTGAACATGGATTTATCAGATGTTAATGCAGATATAATCCTTTTACATGCACTGAAGTACAAGCCCCATGCAGCCGGCTCTCAAATCCGCACTGGAAGAGCGCTCTCGGTCGGCTGATCGCGAGATGCGTTTGCTGGTGGAACTCGCTCCCTGGCACAGAGTTTTTCTTACAAATCTGGGCGATCTCTTCCGGCCCGATCCGCCGCAGGTCTGGATTACCGCACGGCCGGCAGAGTATTGGCCGGACGCACTGGTGAACCGTCCGCCTGCCTGGAACCGCCTGCGACTCTCTTTCCTGGGCCACGCTGTGGTGGCGCTCGCAATCTTTTGGATCAATCTTCTTTGGCTTCAACGTCCTCATGTTGTTCAGCAAGAGATTCCGCGCACCGCCATCACGCACTACCAATTGTCGGAGTACCTTCCTTCAGTCGCCAAAAAAGAACAGCCCGTACCGGCGACCCGTCCCAAAGCACAGAAGGCGGACCCTGAATACGCGCCACAGGAAATTGTTTCCATCCATTCGAATCCGAGCAGCCTGAAGCAAACCATCGTTCATTCCAATCCGAATCTGCTACAGCAGGATGTAAAAGTTCCGAACCTGATGGTGCGTACGCCCATTCCCTCAGCACCCGTTGCTTCCAACCGACCCATGCAATCGCTTCCGATGGACGCACAGCAGGTAGCTCCACCGCCAGGAGAAATTATTCAACGCAGGACCAGCCAACTCACTTTTCCCGTTGCGCCGCCAGTCGAAGTGGCAACGCCGGCTTCCACCGTTGCGAACCGCCGCTTGCCCGCTTTGCCGACGGATGCTCCACGAATTGCACCGCCCGCAAGCGCCATCGCATCGGGCCGCAGAATGCCGTTGTCTGCTCTGGCGGAGAATGGGCCGGTCGTAATCGAGCCAAGCCCTGCTACCGCTGCGCGCGATGCCCGCCGCATTTCGTTACCCGCCCAATCACCCGAGGTCGCGGCGCCTGCTCCGGGAATGGCGTCGCAACGCGCGTTGCAGACCATGGCGATGGCAGAACCGCAGGTCGTTCCGCCATCGCAAATGACGAGCGCAAGAAATCTCTCGACACTAACGGCCGCGATGCAGCCGCAGAAAGTTGTTCCGCCACCGCAACCAGTCGCTGGCGGCGCGGGTGGAACGCAATCGCAGGCAATGGGGCAGTTGCTGGCAATTAACATCCAGCCCCTGCCGCCCGCCGGACCGGTAAGCGTGCCGGAAGGAAATCGCCAAGGGGAATTTGCTGCCAGTCCAGAGGGCAAGCCCGGAGCCAGCGCAAGGCCGGAGATCAAAGCCGGAAACACCATCGCCAATGAACCCGCGGGCAATCACTCCGCAGCCGACTCGGGCCCCGGCAATGTTTACGTTGCGGAGCCGCCGCACAAAATTGTTGCCGACGCCGTGGTTACAGCGCCCGCGCCACCACCACACAATCACTCCGCCGATGTACCAATTGGAGACCGCCTGGACAACCAGATCTTCGGCGTTCGCAAGCAATACTCCATCCGGCTGAGCATGCCCAATCTCAACTCCATCACCGGAAGCTGGATCATGCGATTTGCCAGGTTGAATTCAGAACCTGGACAGGCAGAAGATATCAGCGCGCCGGAGCCATTGAGCAAAGTTGATCCGGCCTATCCTTTGTCGATGATGCAGGACCGCGTGCAGGGCACGGTAACTCTTTACGCCATCATTCATAGTGATGGCAGCGTGGGGGATGTCCGCATCCTGGATGGCTTTGACGCGCGCCTTGATGAAAATGCCCGGCTGGCGCTGGAAAGCTGGAAGTTCCGGCCGGGAACGCGAAATGGAACACCTGTTGACGTGGAAGCTGTGGTGCGGGTGCCGTTTAAAACGACGAAGCCTGCATTCTGAGTGCAGGCGGACCGATGCTTATTTCACAGAGGCGGTCGCGGTCTGAAAGGACTCAATCGCCTCGTAAATCCTGGGATGGATGCAGACTTCATAGTAGGTTTGGTCGGTCATCGTCTTAAGGGACAAATCGCGGGGATCAACATGCGCAATCCGGCCTTCCCGCACGATGATGCGATGGAACAAGCCTTGTGCCAGCGGAACCATGCCGGTATATACGCGCACCTGGCTGGTCTTCCAGATCATTGGCACCTGAATATCAAAAGCGCGCAGCGATATTTCAGACTTCAATTTCTCAAACGCCGCGCGGCTGATATGAATCCCGCCAATGTTGTAACGAATGAGAAACTCATCTGGATTAGCGCCAATCTCCGCGTCCTCAACGGTCTTGAATGAAAACACGTTGAAGAGCAGCTCACGATTTTCCAGCAGGGCGCGCATGCCTTTATGACACGAGGAAAGCCGGTCACTTTCATTGATGGCTTTGGAAATCATGATCTGCCGGTTGCCGTCCATCAGGTACATGGGTGCTGAATCCTGAAATGAAATTCCAATGCCAAGTTCCAGGCTGGGCAAGCCCGACGCCAGTGAGCGCTCATTGTAAGTCGTGACTACTTCAATGATCTCCTTAGCCAGCACACAGGTTTGCGCCACGCCAACGGCCGGATTGCCCTCCCGTTCAAACATCGCCAGGATGATGGCGTCGCCTTCGATAAAAACTTTGCGCGCGCCATACTTCGGCAGAAGCTTGTTGATGGGCTCGTAGAAGTTGAGACTGAAATAGGACGCCGGATTCAACCCACGCTCGAACAGGGTCCGAGTGAGAGTTGTGGATTCACGTATGTCCGCCTTGAGAATTACGTGATCAACCACCTTTTCTTCCGCAGGTTTTTGCTCTTCCGGCAAAAGAAATTCGTATAAGGTGTTGTTTACGGCGGAAAGCTCCCGAAATTTCTCACCGGCCAGCACGTTTACCGTGTCCGTGGCTGCCACCACAACTTCCATGCGCTTTAAATCGCGATGGTAGCGGACAAAATCAGTGAAGAACCTGCCTGCCAGCTTGGCGTTTTCAGCCGGTTTGGTGCTCTCGAGTTTTTTGACTGCCATGTGCAGATTGTCCGGAGAGAGCTTGCCCTGCTCAACTAACAGCAGCTCCACGCGTTTGCGTTCGCTCTTGGAAATAAGCGCGCTCTTTAACTGCTGGGGATTGATGGGCGGCGAGTACTGCGTCAGCAGCGGCACAACCTCATACGAGGCGAGCACATGCTCCATGATCCCTTCTTCTTCCAGCAGATCAACCCATGCGGCGAGCATGGCTTTTTGTGCTTTGCCTTTTTGCGAGTCATCCGGCGAACCGCCCGCCAGAATTTCATGCGCATTTTCTGGAACGTTCAACAAACCGGAGTGCGAATCTAAATCAGTCCCAACTTCCAGCGCCGTGAGAAAACTCTTCGCAACCCTTTCAATTACTTCAAACCGGTCAGCATCCCGTTCGTAGGTTCCCAGCATGACATAGTGTTCGGCGTTGAGAACGTTGTCCTGGCCATCCTCAGTAAACGTGAGCCGGTTCATCAGCAGATCGTAGATATGGGATTCCCCATCGCCAAAAAGGGAGCGCCTGGTCTTGCCCAGGGTTTCTCTCTCTGTATCGCGGGTAATGTTGAACAGGTCCTGCCCAGCGCGGCGTAAAATCGCTTTCTTGTTGATCTGGAATTGAGAGAAGCGCTCACGCAGTTCCATTGTCATGCTCGTGCGTGACTGGCGCGGCCCTTCGTACATCTTCATGCGTCCACGGCAGCGCTCCAGCACCAGCCCGTACTGGTTCACCAGCTCGACTCGCTGAAATTTGAGAACAGCCAGCCGGAAGAGTACGTCCAGGGCAACCGCGTTTTCGGCCTTAGCGCGATTCAGAGCGGCAACATGAAGATCGGCAAATATTTTTTTGAAGTCGGGAGGATCAGTCTGTCTGGGGGAGTGGGCTTGCAGCTCACGGACGCGGGCGGGAACATTGGCTCCAAGCCGTGATGATCGTGCTTCTTCCGCGGCAAGATCTTCCACGTTGCCATGGCGGGCAACTAACCGGAAGATGAACTGGCGGGCGGCATCAGTAAATTTAGGGCTGAGAAAAACGTCATGCCGCACGTTATCAATGCCTGGCACCAGGCCTTCCAGTGCAAGCGAAGGCTCATAGCTCGTCAATGATAGCTGGCGGGCGAACTCCGTCAGGTTTCCGCGTTGAAGAAAAGAGAATGCCATAGCCAGCGGGCTATCGAAGGGGAAGCCGGATTTTATCCCAGAATGCCGGTTTCGCTACATTACCTTAGGTACTTCCCCATCAAGAGAGTAGCTTTACAAGTTGGCTTTGGCCGTCTGGGCTGATTTGCGGGCCTTCTCAAACTCATCTCCCGGCTGCCAGCCGGCCAACTCAGGCTGGTTGGCAACCTCCCAGCCAAGCACCAGGCCGACCTTGGCCAGCTTGGCATCCGCGGTGAAATCCATGTCCGCGCGATACTCGTCCGAAGGCTGGTGGTAACGATGGGTAACGTAATCCTTTTCCTTCTCTTCACCCCAGACCAGATCATGTCCCTTGAAGAGCGCGCCTTGGTTTACGCTGAACGCCGGGACTCCCACGCGCGCCATGCTGAAATGATCAGACCGGTAATAATGACCGGCTTCCGGATGATCGTCCGGCTGGATGGCCATGCCAAAGCTTTGCGCCACGGCTTGTACGGCCGGAAACACTGTGGTTCTCTCGGCGCCGGAAACAACAAGCTGTAAGGGTTCGCCCAGGGGCTGAATGTCGTCGAAATTCAAGTCGAGAGAAATATCACGGGCAGGAATCGGCGGATGCTGTCCCAGATATTTCGAACCAAGCAGACCCTGCTCCTCCGCCGTGACCGATGCAAAGATCAGGCTGCGTTTCGGCTTGGCTGACGCGCTGGCAAACGCCCGCGCCATCTCCAGAAGAATGCCGCAACCGGTAGCGTTGTCCGCGGCGCCGTTATAGATGTTGTCGCCGGGCTCATCGGGGTGTATGCCCAGATGATCGTAGTGGGCCGTGTACATCACGGCTTGCTGCTTCAGCTTTTCATCCGAGCCAGCAATCTTTCCAATCACATTGCGCGACGAGAATGGCCGCACCTTCGTGACGATGGTCTCCTTCAGTCGCACGCTCAAATCAACCGGCTTAAAGCTGCGTGAGTTGGCTTCTTTCAACATCTGGTCAAGGTCATGGCCGGCGGCCTGCGCCAGCTTTCGCGCCACCTCAAGCTGAATCCAGCCTGCCGATTTAAGCTTGGGATCTTTATCGTCTTGCAGTAGTGAACTCTCACCGCCCCATGAGTTACGAACTACTTCCCACGGATAGCTCGCCATGTCAGCCTTATGAATCAGGATTGCGCCCACCGCGCCGCGACGCGCCGCTTCTTCGTATTTATAAGTCCAGCGTCCGTAATAAGTGAGCGCGCGGCCTTTGAAAAAATTCGGATCGTCTGAAGGCGGCTCATTCACCAGCATCAGCGCGACCTTGCCTTTGAGGTCCACGCCCTTGTAATCGTCCCAGTTGTACTCGGGCGCGTTGATGCCGTACCCCACATAAATAATGGGTGCGTTAATTTCTGATTTTTCCGAATGCGTCTGGTCGGTGGCCACGTAATCGTCGGCAAATTTGAGAGAAATCTCATTGCCTGACTTGGGCACAAAGGCGAACTGCGTCTGCTTGCCGTCCGTGGTAACGCCGTAAAAATTCACGCTCTGAAAATAGGTGCCGTTGTCGCCGGCGGGAAGAAGCCCGTAGCTCTTAAACTGGGCCGCAATCCAGTCGGCCGCTTTGTCACCACCTTTTTGTCCGGTACCGCGGCCTTCCAGAGCATCGTCGGAAAGGTACTTCACCGTGGCGCGAATTTTTTCCGCGTCAATGGAGTTTATGGCGGCCTGTTGGGCCGTTGTGGCAGCGGGAGCGCTACTATGGGACGTGTTTTGCGCCACGACAACCGTGACGAGAGCAGCAACAAGGAAAAGCACAACCAGCGTTATACGTTTCATTCAGGAACTTACCCTTCGCGCAAATTTATGGACGACCAAAACTACTTCCCAATCAGAACTGTTTCATTGTCACCGCGACCGCGGCGTTAATTCCTGGATTCTCAACCAGGCCTGAAGACCGGCACCTGGTCAGCAGCAGTGAAAATCTGCGCAGCCGGTACGCCTGAGATTTTAGCAAGTGTCTGGTTCAACTCTTCCATCTCCGCACGCGACCAGCTCACAAGACTGGCTACGATCTCCCGCTGCGGCGAGATCAGGAAAATGGTGGGCACGTTCGTCAATCCGTACGCGTTTGAAACCGGGTAGCCTTTGGCGTCGAGCAGAACGGGGAAGGATACTCCGAACTCGCGGTTGAATGCCTGCGTATCAGAAGCTTCGTCTTGTGAGACGCCGACCAGCGTAAACTTTCCTGAGGCTTTATAAGCTTTGAAAATCCGTTCAACATAAGGAAAAGCCAGTTGGCACACCGGACAGCTGACCTTGTAAAACGCGGCCACAACCGGACCTTTGCGCAAAGCGCTATCGAGCGAAAATTTTGTCCCATCAACAAAACTCAACTGGATATCCGGCGCGTGGACGCCGGCTTCTAATGCAGGCATGAATCCTCCAAACCGATATTGTATCGCGTGGTGGTCTGCGGCACCGGATAACCGCAATCCCTGCTTCTGAAGAAATTATTTGGTGAGGGCTCTCAGAATTTTACGGCTCAAGCCAGTCAAAGCCAGCTTTTCAACGCTTCTCAGCGGCATCCATTTCCCGGCATTCGATTCGCCAGAATAAACCATTACCGCGTAGTCAGTCGTGGTAATGGAATGTTTAAGCCGCAGCAGCGGCTTTTCGCCGTTGGTCTCAAGCATTTCCGGAAGCTCCCACATCCCGGGCATCAGTGAACTGGTTTGCGATCGCTGGCGCAGTAAAACTTTGCCGTTATTTAGAGCCAGCAGATAGCGCAATTCTGCTTTCAATCGCGCAGGCTTCTCCCGCGCGACGCCTGCACCCTGCACAACGCACATCGTCGCCACCGGACAGCGTTCGCATAATGGAGTTGAAGGCAGGCACACCATCGCGCCGAGTTCCATCATCGCCTGATTGAAATCGCCTGCGCTGCGCCGATCGAGAAGCTGGCTGGCGATCCGCCAGTTGTCTTCTTCGCCCAGTTCGCGCCCCGTGAGGCGATGCAGCACGCGCTTTACGTTTCCGTCCACAACTGCCACGGGTTCGCCAAAAGCGATACTGGCAACGGCAGCCGCCGTATAACGGCCAATGCCGGGAAGCTCACGCAAGGCATCCGCAGTGCGGGGAAATCCGCACAGCTTCTCCACCATCTTGGCGGCTGCATGCAGGTTGCGCGCGCGGCGATAGTAGCCAAGTCCGCTCCAGGCGGCAAGCACCGTCTGCTCACGCGCACGGGCCAGGCGCGTGGTGGTCGGGAACTGGGCGACGAACTGTTTGTAGCGCTCCTCCACCACCGCAACACGCGTCTGCTGCAGCATGATCTCTGAAACCAGAATGCGGTAAGGATCGCTCTCCCCACGCCACGGAAGCTTGCGCTGTTCACGATCAAACCAGCGCAGCAGCCGGCGGCGGAACGTGCGCACCTGCTGGTCAATAAGAGTTTTGGGAGAAGAAGGCAACGGAAGAGATTTTAGCGCAAATGGGCCGCGGCGGCTGCTCAACTCATGTGCCGTTCAACACAAATGCCCTCCACCAGAAATGGCTGCAACAGAAATGGGCAATAAAAAACCAGCCGCAAGCGGCTGGCTTTTTCTGTTACGAAGACTTGTTCTTTACAGGGCTCAGTGCCACGAACAGAATGGCAAGAGTACCCGGGGGTGGCGGCATCCGAAAATTGTGTGATGCCAAACCTTCGAGCTTCTAGCTTGCTTGCAGCATCTGCCGGTAGATTTCCATCGGCCTGATTCGCTGGCTTGCCGGTCGCGATCATCGTAACCCGGAACGGAACGTTTACCCGTTGCCTGATTGTCGGTACGTGTCTGGCTGTACTCGCTGCCAGACAATCTGCCGGTCGTTCCGTGTGCATGCCGCGCTGGCATGCGCCTTTCTTGCTGGTTACCGGTGTGGACTCAGCGGAGCTGAGGCGGGACCAGACAATCGGCCCTGTCCAACTTCTTTGTCTTTAATCAATGGAGCGCCGGGAGGTTCCTCATCCACATGCGCGGAATTGGCCGGACCATCTCCATCTCAGCTTCGTTTGCGGTCTGCCGCGCGTGCTGCCGGATTTGCGCAAACCCGAAACAGCCGACTCAGCAAACGCCCACCACTTCACACAGAGAAACATCTTGCTGAACGAAACGAATTGTAGCGTTCCCGGTGCAGCGCCGTCAGATACCGTAGGTGCCTAAGTGATCTCTGCTGACAGGCCCAGACTTACGCAGGGATTTGACCACTGGGCCATTGTGCGAAAACTCATGCACTCCGGGCGTGTGGTGATTGTCCTGCCGTGTACCGTTTTTTGGGGTGGATTGCCGGCGTCTTCTCCTCAGAAAACCGCTTCACAGTAGTTTTCGTGGGAGTATCTAGCGATGCTCCTAAAGTGGTAAGCCCGGAACGCGAGCCGGATTTATTCGCGTATCGGGGTAAGAGAGGTTGCACTCAAAATCCAGCCTCGTTTTACTTCATGCCATACTGACACCACACGCAAAGATTGATTTGGGGCGATATTGTGATCGGCGCCGTTTGTTACAGCGTTCACGTCCGCATTGGAATTTTCATTGTTGATGGAGACGGCTTTAGGGGTAATGATCAAAATATAGCTCACCACCATGTCCGGCCCCGCTGGGTTGACGGTGAGTTCGCCGAGCGAATAGTCGCTGAAGCGTGTGGATTTCCAGTACGAGAGCCAGCCGGCACGATCGTACTTCTTGCCAGCCGCATCCACGCCTATAAAAGTCGGCGCCAGATGGCTTTCCACGTCCTTCCATTGCCGGCCTTTCATCGACTGCCACATCAGGCGCTCATGCTGCTCTGATCCAGTGGAGTTATTCCATGTGGGATGCCTGGGCTCACCCGCGCACCCGGCGAGGAGAACGATTGTTAACGGCAAGACAGCAGCAAGCATTTTGGTTTTAGGTTGCATGGCAAGGATCTCGAACATACAGATTATCGAAATCCTCGCTCATTCGCGCAACTTAACATTTCACCATCCTCAACCTGCTTTCGCGGATACGTTTACGCCCGCTGCTGGAGCGATATTCTGGTTCACGCGGAAGAAGTTGTCAGGATCGTACTTTGCTTTTATCCGAGCCAGCCTGTCATAGTTGTGACCATAGGTAGCTCTGATGCGGTCTTCACCTTCTCCTTCCATCATGAAATTGACGTAGCCGCCTCCGGCCCCGTACGGATGCAGCGCTTCCCAGTAATTCTTGGCCCAGGCGGTAATGCGATCTTTGTTGGCCGGATCCGGGTCCACGCCGACAATCACCTCACTCCATATGGCATCGCGATAGCCCCAGGGAGTTTCATTCGGTCCTTTTTTATGCGCCGCGCCGTTAATTGGATACAGGTGCATGGTGGAATGCAATGTGGGCAGTTCCGCGCCATGCTTTGTATGGAGAGCCACAGCTTCATCGCTTAGCTCCTTAACAAAATCCGCCTTCCAATACCATTGCAGCCCTGGCGTATAGAGACCGTCAAACATGGCCTGCAACATGGGGAATGGCATGGGAACAAAATATTCGAAAGCCGGAGGCCGGAATTTCCGCAGTGGCGCAAGAATCTTTTCCGCCTGTTCCTCAGGTCCGTTGTAGCACCAGACAATTCCGCACATTTTCTTGAAGTGCAACGGTTCTGGGAAAGGAGGCCCGGGCGGAACAGTCATAAATGCAAAAAAGCCATTCAATTCCTCGGGAGCGCGGACGATAAATTCGCGATACCATTTCATGATATCGGCGGCCTGGCCCATCTCCCACAACATCGGGCCCGCACACACCATTTTTACCGGATTCGCCTTGAACAAAAACGACGTAACCACCCCGAAGTTTCCTCCGCCGCCGCGAATGGCCCAGAACAGATCAGCGTTCTCTTCGGCACTCGCGACGACAGATCTGCCATCGGCCAGCACAACATCGGCCGCCAGCAGATTATCGATGGTCAAACCAAATTGTCGCGTCAGATATCCCAACCCGCCGCCCAGGGTCAAGCCGCCAACGCCGGTAGTGGAGATGATTCCAGAAGGCACCGCCAGCCCAAAAGCATGGGCTGCGTGATCCACATCACCCCAGGTGCATCCGCCGCCGGCCCGCACCGTCTTCGCTGCTGGATCAACATGAACGTATTTGATCAGTGAAAGATCGATAACCAGGCCATCGTCACAGATTCCCAATCCGCCGGCGTTATGCCCTCCGCCGCGAATCGATACTTTCAGGCCATGTTGACGGCCAAACCGAATGCAGGTGATCACGTCAGCCACGTCAGCGCACCTGGCAATCAGACGCGGCTTGCGGCTGATCATTGCGTTATAAACTTTGCGCGCTTCCTCATAGCGGGAATCCCCGGGCTCTATCACCTCACCCCGTAGTCCGCTTTTTAACTGAGTGAAGGAAAGCATATTCAGTTCAGCTCTCAGTTATGTCTAATAAAGCTAAGACCGAGCTTTATAGACGATGTTAAAAGGTGGCGCGGCGGGATTGGCTGAAAGCGTTGGAGTGCACAACCTTCGGATTCGCGTTTCTCCGGCCGGCGCACCCAAACATACTCCCACTTCCTGTGACCGCGAGCAAGGCGTGCAGAGCAGCGTCGAGAAGGAATAATAAATCGGAGACCCGGGATTAAGGTTGTCCTTCAATTGGTCATTCGAAAGCTCCTTTTTGAACCTGTGCCGATTCA